>Ga0208826_1000125_pt1 | contig 84424 bp, 80 predicted proteins | sample AD_UKC115_MetaG_FD_184451 | JGI IMG/M metagenome (GOLD analysis project Ga0208826, IMG submission 184451) | Active sludge microbial communities of municipal wastewater-treating anaerobic digesters from Hong Kong - AD_UKC115_MetaG (SPAdes)... | ecosystem: Engineered > Bioreactor > Anaerobic >... | reverse complement strand
TATTGTATGGGCCGCAACCCTTGATGATGGCTGAGGTCATGCCATTTACTCTGGCGCCTGTTCATTGACACCCTTGAACCTTAAAGATTCCACACAATGAATTTACACCATTGACAGAGACGCTAACAGAGTATTCGATTTGCGGAATTTTTAGCTGATCAGATCAAGTCTGTGGTACAACAAAAATGCCTCGAAGATTTCACCAAAATGCTCCAGACGCAGCGAGATATTACCCGCCTGCAGGGAGATTTTATCAATACCATTTCTCACGAGCTGCGAAATCCGCTCGGTTTTATTAAAGGCTACACCACCACTCTTTTACGAGAGGATGCTCATTGGGATCTCAACACTCAACGAGATTTTTTAGAGATTATTGAACGCGAAACGAACAACCTGACCGAATTAATCGATAATCTACTCGATTCCTCACGGTTGCAGAGCGGAAAAATGCGCTTTGATTTTCAAATGCTGAGGCTCGATGCATTGATCCGTGATGAAGTCAAACGATCGGCGATTTCTAACCCTGACCAAGTCGTTAACCTGGATATTCCAGAAAATCTCCCACCGATTAAAGGTGATGCACGCAGACTTGCACAGGTATTTGCCAACCTGATCAGTAACTCTCATAAATACGCGCCAAATTCAACCATTTACATATCCGTTCGCCCTACAGAGACCACCATGGAAATCACCTATTCAGATTCCGGTCCAGGAATATCAGAAAAATTTTTACCCTTCATTTTTACCCGTTTCTTCCGTGCACCTGACCAGTCCATAAACGCGCACGGTTCTGGATTAGGGTTGTCCATCTGCAAACAAATCATTGAAAGCCATTACGGAAAAATCAACGCATATTCTCCCGCAGGTAGTGGTTTGCTTTTTCAAATTTCTTTACCATTGAATATCGTGGAACGTGATATTGATCATACGGAAGGGTACTTATGACTACCAGGATATTAATCGTTGATGACGAACCTCTTTACATTCGGTTGTTGAGAGTAAATCTGGAACCTGAGGGATATCAAATCGTTACGGCCAGTAATGGCGAAGAAGCCCTTGAAATCATCTCACAGGAAATGCCAGACTTGATCATCCTGGATGTGATGATGCCAAAGTTAGATGGGATCACAACCTGTATACGCATCCGTCAATTTTCGAACGTGCCGATCATTCTGCTTACAGCTATGGGAGAGGAACAGGATCGCGTCCGTGGGTTAAACATTGGCGCAGACGATTATGTGGTCAAACCATTCTCTGCTACCGAGTTAGTTGCCAGGGTAAAAGCAGTCTTACGCCGAACACAAGATAAAACAGGTGCAGAAAAATCAAATATCTTTGTTCATGGAAATCTTAAGATCGATATTGCAAAAGCCGAGGTTTGGAAAGGTGAACATCAGGTATATCTCTCGGCAACCGAATATAAGTTGTTGATCCATTTTGCGCATAATCTCGGTAAAGTTCTCAGTGCAGAAGATCTGTTGACCGCCACCTGGGGGCCTGGCTATAAGGAAGAAAAAGAAATTCTTTGGGTAAGCATCGCGCGGCTGCGGCAAAAGCTTGAAGACAATCCACACAACCCGGAGCATATCGTTACTCGTACCGGCCTGGGATATCAGATGCCCTCAATTGATTAATTTCGTGGTTAGTGGATCGAGAAGGTGAATACTCTGAAAATGCTATAATAAACTTACTTTTTGCCAGATCAGAAAAAATGGAGCAATCGAAATGAATTCAAAACTCCCTGAAACAAGAGCTCAAAGAATTGGGAGAATTCTCTCCATACTGCGGGAGATCGATCAACTTCCAGTGGAAGAAATTGCCACGTATTTGGGTATTTCTTCTGAGGATTGGAGGAAATTTGAAATCGGAGAGTTGTCACCCAGCCTTCCCCAGTTAGAGTCGCTTGCCAATTTTTTTCAAATCTCCCTGGATATCCTGTTGAAAGATTTGCCTGAAGGAGTTCCAGAAAAAATTGATCCTTCAAAGATCGCTCCTTTACATTCACTCCGAGATCGCATCATCGCTGTGACAATCAAGCGTGCCCGTCTTGAACAAAATCGAACACAGAAAGACCTGGCTGTGAGTCTGGATACTGATGAAGCTACCATCGCCGAATTGGAATCTGGCAAGATTTCGATCCCACTCCCTGATCTGGAAGTTATTTGCTCAGAACTGGGAATTTCCCTAAAATCTTTGGTATCCGGTCAAGAACTTCAATCACAGCAAGAGATGAGTAATACACCTGCAAAATCTGAACAGCCTTTACCGCTCCCCCCCGAACTGTATACCTTTGTTTCCAATTCCTCCAACCTGCCATACCTCCAATTGGCGAAAAAGTTGAGCGAAATGGACGCACACAAACTACGCGGCATTGCAGAAGGTCTTCTAGAGATTACTTATTAACCCTATGGAAAACGATATTAACGCTATCAAAGAACAAGCATTAAAAGATTATTCAAAGAAAAACTATCAACAGGCGATTGATGGTTTCAAACAATGCCTCCAATTTTTTCAAGAAAACGGCGATGAACTTTCCATAGCCGAAATGCAAAACGACCTCTGCGTTACCTATGTTCAATTAAAAAATGGAACGGAAGCTCTCGCTTTTGTTCAAGGCACAGAGAAAGTCTTTGCCACACATGGCGATAAAAAAAAGCAAGCGATGGCATTATCAAATACAGCATCTGCCCTAGAACTCCTTCATCGCAATGAAGAAGCGTTGGATTTATATCAACAGGCACTCGATTTATTCAAAGAAGTTGGGGAAAAGGAAATGCGCGCTTCAGTCCTTCGCCGGGTTGCTGACCTTCAGCTCAAATCCAAACGCGAATTACAAGCCATGGCGTCTATGGAAGCGGTTTATGATCAAGGGAATGATCATTCGCTAAAAGATTCTTTTTTCCGAACGATTCTCAAAAACATTCGAAAAATGATTACGAAACAGAATTGATGGCGCTCAAGTCTGCCCCCCAGTCCACCATCATCCAGGCTAAGAGTCAAGACACCAGGGTAATTGCTGAGTTCATTGACAGAGCATCCCTTGTGCATCGTCATCTTGATTGGCGCCCCTTAATGCAGTGGGTTGACCGGGAACCTTTTTTAGTCAAATTTGAAAAGGGTAAGATTCAAGGCATTCTTTCCTGTGCACCCGATCCAGAAGGCATTGCATGGATCCATTGTTTCGCTGCTGTAAGTCAGCTCACATATCAAGAAACCTGGATGGAATTATTCGAGGTGGCGAAAAGTCATCCTGCATTACGCGAATGTATACTTTGTTCTGTGGGATTGCTGGATTGGTATGCCAGGTTGCTCTCTAGTTCAAATTTTTCTCTTGTGCAGAACATCGTAGTTTTATATTGGGATGGCAGACTCCCCCCTGCAATCGCTCTGTCGCCTGAAATCCTCATTCGCCCTATGGAATACGATGATCTAGACCAGGTGATTGAGGTCGACCATAGTGCATTTTCCCCAATCTGGACGATTTCTCGATCTACATTTGATCAGGTCTACACCCAATCAGAGCATTCTAACGTTGCAGAGATCAATGGCGTCATCGCTGGATATGAGATCTCCACCGCCAATCATTTTTCTGCCCACTTAACGCGACTGGCCGTACGACCCGAATTCAAAAAAGCAAACATAGGTTACTCATTGGGCCGCGAAATGCTTGTCTATTTTTCAAAACGTGGCATACGCCAGATTTCGGTCAATACCCAAAATGATAATATCGCTTCTATCTCACTTTATAAGAAATTAGGATTTTCTCTTTCAGATGAGTCTTTTCCAGTATTTTGTTTAAAAGTCTGATCATATCGTACTGGACAAATCAAATCAATTATGAGAGAATCGTCTGAACATTGGAGGTTAAAATGGGAAAACGTGAAGTTGTGAAACGCCGTAAGCAGCAATACGAATCTAAGAACAATTTGACCGTTATTTTGATCATTGCCGCGTTTGCAATTGTGATTGTTGGAATGGTCATTCTTACGCAATATAAACCAGTTGGTGATTTTATCGTACCTGATCGAGAAGTGGCGCAGCAAAGAGATGGTTTAACCATGGGTAACCCTGAAGCAAAAGTTCAGGTGATCGAATTTGCTGATTTCCAATGCCCGGGTTGTGTCAATTACTGGGACGTGTTAGAGCCGACAATCATCAAGAATTACATCGACACCGGAAAAGTCTTTTTCACCTATTCCCCATTCTCCTTCCTGGGTTCAGGACAGGCCTGGGATGAGTCTTCAAAAGCTGCAGAAGCTGCTTATTGTGCAAGCGAACAACAGAAATTCTGGGAATATCGTGATCTGATTTTGGCGAACCATAACGGCGAAAACCAGGGAGTCTATACCCGTAATGTTCTGCTCGCATACGCCAAAAAACTAAAACTGGACATGGATACTTTCACGGAATGCTTCGATTCAGAAAAATATGCCCAGAAGGTTACAGATTCAAACTCATATGCCGAGTCGCAGGGTATTACTTATACCCCGTCTTTCCTGGTCAATGGCACCATTGTCAATGCTGCTGAACTGGTGCAAGCGATTGAAAATGAACTTGCCAAGTAATAAAAATAAATGACTAAAACAAAATAACCCCGATAATCGGGGTTATTTTATTATGCTAATAATATATACAATCAAAGGGGCGATAAGTAGCGCTGGAAGAAAACTTCCAGTGCGAATCTTTTTAATCTCAAGGATGTTGCTGATCGCCAGTCCTGCCAGGATTACCCCCCCTGTGGCAGTTAATTCATTCATCATTTCCGGGGTGGCGATCTTTTCGACCTGCTGCGCCAGAAGAGTGATCCCGCCTTGATATACGAATACCGGTAAAGCCGAAAAGAGAACGCCTACACCCAGGCTGGAGGCAAATGCCATCGCTGCAAATCCATCGAGGATCGCCTTGACCAGCAAGGTATCAAAATTTCCAGTGAGTCCATCTTGAATCGAACCTAGAATTGCCATGGGTCCGATAATAAAGAGTAAGGTGGAAGTCAAGAATCCCTTGATAAACCGGGCAGAACCTTCTATCCCGTTGTTTCGATTGAATCTTGCTTCTAATCTGACCCCCAGCTGGGTCAAACCATCTTCGATCTTCCACCATTCACCTAACAACATTCCAATTAACAAACTTCCTAACACAATCAGTGCGTTCTCTGTCTTCAGAAACAGTGAGATTGCATAACTGAACGTGAAAAGCCCTAAACCATTGACCACAGTATTTTTCAAACGATCTTTTAATTTTGAACCCAGTATCATCCCCAGCAGTCCTCCTGCCAGGATCGTACCAACATTAATAAATGTTCCGGTCATTCACTCTTTTCCTTTGCTAACCTGGGTTTTTTTTATTGGATTCTTGTATCAACCTGATTTCTAACACAAATAAAAATGATGAAAGCCGATTGAGATATTGAACCAGATGAATATTGGCAATATCACCCCGGTTGAATAATTCAACTGTTCTCCGTTCGGCCCTGCGGGTAATGGCTCGTGCCATTGATACCGCCGCGCTGGCAAGTGTGTCACCAGGCAGTATAAACCCCTGTGGAGATTCTACAGTCGTTGATAATTCATCAATTTTTGTTTCCAGTTCTATGATTGATTCGTTCGAGATTTTTTGAAATTTTTTTGCATTTTCGGGTGAAGCCGCAACTTCAGACATTAGCTCGTATAGCCTGCGTTGAATGCCAATGATCTCATTATGATAGTTCTCGTCAGGCAAAAGACTTCGGGCCATGCCCAATGCCGCTGTAAGCTCATCGATGGTGCCCAGTGTTTCCATACGCAGATCAAATTTTTTGACACGGTCATCACCAAGAATTCCGGTGGTTCCATCATCGCCAGTGCGGGTATAGAATCTGGTCATCTTCTCGCTCCTTCTCATTTCAAATAGAGAAATGGGTAATATTCTTGTGGAAAACTTTTTTCGAGCTCCTCATTCCACACAAATCCATCAATGACCGCAATTTGATTGAGTTTTTCATCCATTTGAATCAGTTTTTCAGATAATTGTTTATCAGGAAATCTCAAAGCATCCATTAGAAGAGCAAGGATTACCCGTACACGAACATTGTATTGGTAAGAAGGATCAATTGCACCATATTCAAGTATCTCCTCCACTATCGATCTCCATTGTCGCATCCTCATTGGAAGTTCTGCCTTGATCTTTTTCTCCCATGCAGCTCGGCGCTGTTCAATGATCATCTGAACATGATGAATCGCCTGATCCAATTCTGTATCAATACCCAAACAGACGCGCTTTATGGCCAGCATCAAGTTTCCGGGTGACAACGGTGGAATCGACCCTTTTAACCGCCATAGTATTACCGTTGATGAAAGATACTCCTCCAATTCAAAAGACGAAGATAGGATTAATATCCTGTCTTCGTCATAGGTCCGAGTCTCCATGATCAATTACCTGAAGTGGAATCCGTTTCTTGAACGGAGCGTCTGGCAGTCAGGTACCACTTCGTGATCGAGGATAGTCTGTCACTGGTATCAAACAAAGGTCCAACCGATACACCCTGGATTTGAGTATCGATAGCATAGTTATAGACGGGAAAATACAAAGGTAACGCGGGCAGCTCTTCTGAAAAAACTACCTGGAAGTTATGGTACAAACGAGTGCGTTCTGCAAGATCAGTGGTTACCCTGGCCTGTTCGAGAATATCGCTCGCCAGGCGGTTATTCCACTGGGTGTAGTTTTGACCACCTGCGGCTTGTCCGAGATCCCAGAATGGATATGGATCTGGGTCTGGTGTTTGACTCAGGTTTAAATCAACCAGGGCTGCCTGGAAAGCCCGTGGATTGAGCACATCGCTGATAAAGATATCGGGTGCTACAGGGTCAAGACGAATATTGATATCTAATTTTTTCCATTCGGCAGCGATAAATTCAGCAAGCTGTTGGTGAAGATCATCATCGGGGTAACTTAGGGTAAAAGTTAACTCGGTTTCGTCTTTTTTCCGAACGGGAGTAGTATCACCGGTTACAACAAAACCTGCATCTTTGAGCATCGCTTTTGAAGCATCAGGATCGTAAGTGACCACAGGAGTGTTTTCATTATAAGCCCACGTTCCTGGCAAGATCACACCATTAGCCTGGATAGCCTGCCCCTGTAGGATTTCATCGATCATAGCCTGACGATTAATGCCCTTCAACAGTGCGGTTCTGATGTCAGCGTCCTGCAGGAATGCAGCACTTTGATCGTTAAGATTAAACATAATCAGGCTTATCCTCGGCAGTCGACTGGTGTACACCGCCAGGTTTGGATCTGCGAGCGCAGCAGACAGATTTTCGGTAGAAATTTCAGAAACCCCTTGGACATAACCATCCTGATAGGCTTGAAAGGCTGATTGTGAATCTGGATAGTACCGAAAAACAATTTTTTGAAGATAAGGTTTTTCACCAACATACCCATCAAAAGCAGTAAGGGTGATCCCGGTGATGTTTGATCCTTCCATTGAGAGTTCGGAGAATTGGAACGGACCACTCCCAATAGGCTGCAAATTGATCGATGAGTTGGCGATTTGCTCGAGGGTCATATCACCAAAAATATGTTCCGGTAAAATGCCAAACGCCAGATAATCCATGAACGGAGCATACGACTCGGGAAGAATGATTTGCATGTTACGGTCATCGAAAACTTTTACTTCAATGGCATTCCAAAGCCCTTCGATATCATCTGGAATATATTCTCCGCCGTCTCGAAGCAAGTTAATGGTGAACTCAATATCCTTGGTGGTGAGTGGTTCACCATCATGCCAGATCAAGCCTTCTTTAAGAGTGACATTGTAGAGAGTACCATCCACCGACACACCAATAGATTCTGCGAGGTCAGGGACGGCAACTCCGTTGGAATCAAATTTCACAATTCCCGAGAAGATCAGGCTATCAACATCACGATCAACAGGATTATTCGAATCGAGTAAAGGATTAAGCCGTTGAACACTTCCAATCAAGGCTTCTGTGTAAACTCCCCCTTCAACCGGTTGAGGCTGTCCACTTTCTCCAAATCCACCGCGTTTTTCCAGGATCAGGAGCGTACCAACCACAATACCAGTTAAAAAGAGAATGAGTAATTGCCAGCGATATTTTTTCATAGTCCTTATGTATATGAAAAAGGCAGCTACCCTTCATCAAGGTGAGCCGCCTCGAATTTACGGGTTCAGAACCTCGATAAAAAACGAAGCCTGAATTAACCGCGCAGTAATACTGCCGTCAGAGTTAGAGCGATAAAGATAACGCTCAGAACAATTGTGATCCAAAATAACGTCTTTTCAATCCCTCGGCGCGCAGTGAAAACGCCGCCTGTTTCAGCACCTGTTAAACCGCCCAGTCCAACTCCTTTATTTTGCAGGACGACACTGGCGATCAAGGCTAAAGAAGTTATAATTAGGGCGATGTCAATATACTGAGTCACATTTACCTCCTGAATTTTAAAACCTTGAAAATTATACCGTTCTTAGCCCATAATCGTCAACCTAATGAATGAACTTGTCTGCAACCTTCACATCCACTCAACCTATTCAGACGGCTCAGGAAATTATTCCCAGATAGCGGAACAAGCCATTGCATCTAACATTGATGTTGCGATTATCACTGATCATAACATCCACGTGAGAGGCATCGAAAAATATTACCACAAAGATAAAAAAAGTGTGCTCATTCTCACCGGTGAAGAAGTTCACGACCCCAACCGGCATCCACAAAAAAACCACGCATTGGTGATAGGTTGTGAAGAAGAAGTAGCTTCCCTGGCTCCCCATCCACAGGAATTAATCAATCGAGTTCGTAGTGTTGGTGGTGCAGTGTTCCTGGCGCATCCATTTGAATATGACCTGCCATTATTTAATGAAACAGATATTTCCTGGGAGAATTGGGAAGTAGAAGGATTTACTGGCCTTGAATTATGGAACAGTTTTAGTGAATTTAAAACGGTCGTCAAAAATTTCGGGCAGGCTCTGTTCTACGCGTTCTTTCCAGAATTGATCCCTCACCAACCGCTGCCACAAACCCTGGCTAAATGGGATGAACTGCTCAGTAACGGCCAGAAAATATTCGCGGTGGGGGGAGCTGACGCACATGCTTTGCATTTCAAGAAGGGTTTGATTCAAAAAACGGTTTTTCCATACCATTATCACTTTTCAACCATTAACAACCATTTGCTCTTACCCCATCCCTTAACAGGTGATTTGGTTGAAGATAAGCGCGCCATCTACAATGCTCTATTTTCTGGTTCCTGCTTCATCGGAAACGATCTTCCCGCCTCAACGCGTGGGTTCTCCTTCACTGCAGAGAGCGATCAGGTTTCAGTTGGCATGGGAGAGGAACTCAAACTTACTCCCGGCGCCACGATCCGCGTTTCGCTTCCTCAACCAGGATTATTGCGTTTGATTCACAATGGCAAGGTTATCCAAAACATGCCAAATTCTGATCGGTTGTTATGCACAATAACCGAGCCCGGGGCTTATCGAGTAGAAGCCTATATTAAATACTTAAATCAATACCGGGGATGGATTTTCAGCAATCCAATTTTCTTTTATGCAGACAGGAAATATCGAAATAAATGATATCAAACAACATTACCAGAATGCTTGAAGCCGCAAAGGCGCGGTACCAGATATTTGAACTGCCAGCTGAAAAGATTAGTGCGATTGATACCGCAACAATTTTGTCCATATCACCTGAAATTGTGTTTAAAACAATCGTAATCCTTCCACTTAAAGGGAAACCTGTTCTTTGTCTTGTTTCTGCCACACAAACCGTCGACCTTAAGAAAGTGGCTTCAACCCTATCAGAGAAAAAGGTTCACATCGCCTCTCAAGCAGAAGCAGAGAGAATTACAGGTTTACAGACAGGCGGAATATCCCCACTCGCTCTCCTGAACAAAGGATTCAGGATGATCATGGATTCCTCTGCAACACGGTATGAGCAAATTCACATTTCAGGGGGGCAGCGTGGATTGAATATTCGCATCAACACAGAAGATCTTGTAAAACTGATTCATCCGATCATTGCACCCATATCTTCTCCACTGATTGAAAAAAATTCGGAAATCTCAACGAATAATCCATAAATGTGATCCTTCATTGGTTATAATTTAAAGTAATGAACCAACTCGCCGCAATTGAAAAAAGGATTCGGGATTTATTCGAATCGAGCACCTCATTTCTAATTGGATCTGATGAGAGTGCCATGTTCATTCATCGTCTCTGCGAGTCTCTTCAGGATTACTTTATTGACCTCGATGAAGAATCACGTTCTGTAAATCCAGTTTTTCAAATTACATTAAATCCAACTACATTGAATCACTGGAAAAGCCATCCCGATTGGGAACAGGTCTTGATTGAAATCTTAACTTCCACAGCAGCTGAATTTGGTATTCAGTATAAGACACCGCCTGAATTTTCTATCACCACCAGGAACTCTATTGAAATTGGTGAAGTGTTGGTAACCGTAACAGTACCATCCTCACAATATAAAAAAACGGGTGCTATTCCGCTTCAAAAAAACAATTTGGAAAATACACCATCTACCCCCACCAAGGCGGGCTCTTTCCTAATTCTTAAAGGCGATAAAATTGTTCCTCTCTCAAAAAGCGTAATCAACATCGGCCGTAAGAGCAGCAATCAAATCATTATCAATGACTTGCGCATATCCCGAATTCATGCCCAGATACGTCGTATCCAGGGATCATACGTTCTCTTTGATGTCGGCTCTACTGGTGGAACCTATGTCAATTCAACGCGTATTAACCAGCATATACTTCGTCCGGGCGACGTGATCTCACTGGCTGGATATACCATGATTTATTCTGAAGACCAGATTATTCAACCTGAAGAAACCAAAGAAAAAACCTCTGAAATCAAACCACAGGTTCAGGAGGAAAAATCCTGATGCTGGCTATACTGGTTTTTTTGCTGCGTATTTTAATATTACTTGCATTGTTTTCTTTCCTTGGCTGGACGGTTTATACCTTATGGCGTGATCTGAAATTTCAAAGTCAATCCCTTACGACCCAAAAAGTTCCTCACATCTCTGTATATCAAGAAAATGATCCTGCAAGCTCAAAGCTCATCTATACCCGACCAGAATTGCAGATTGGACGCGATCCCGCCTGTGATATTCAGATCAACGATGATACGGTTTCGAACCACCACGCCAGACTGGTTTATAAAAATAAACAATGGTGGATTGAAGACCTCCTCTCTACGAATGGTACCTTCTTAAACGATGAGCGCATCGAAACTCCTACTATTTTAATCAGTGGCGATGAATTACGTGTAGGAAGAATTTCATTGGTTGTAGAAATCCAACCCTTCTCTTAATCGATAATGGAGTCATTATGAACACAAAACCTATTCTAGGTGTCATCGGTGGATCAGGATTGTATCATTTTCCTGCACTTGAATCAGTGGAAATGGTCAATCCGGAAACGCCTTTTGGTTTTCCCAGCGCTCCGATCACCATTGGAGAATTACATGGAAAACGTGTCGCTTTTCTTGCGCGACATGGAATTGGCCACACACTTTCTCCTGCTGAAGTGAATTATCGCGCAAATATTTATGCATTAAAAATGCTAGGTGTCGATAAAATTGTCAGTATCAGTGCCTGTGGATCACTGCGTGAAGACTATGCTCCAGGGCAGATTGTTATCCCCGACCAACTGTTTGATTTCACACATCGCCGAGAACGTTCTTTCTTTGGTAATGGGATTGTGGTTCATGTTTCTGCGGCTGATCCTTTCTGCCCTGAATTATCCACGCTCCTCTATCAGACTGTCTCACAAGCAGGAACCACCGCACATAAAGGCGGATCAATGATCACAATTGAGGGTCCCCGATTTTCAACCAAGGCCGAATCGAATCTCTACCGAGCCTGGGGATTCTCCTTGATCGGAATGACCACCTCCCCAGAAGCCTTTCTGGCCCGAGAAGCAGAAATGTGCTACGCCGTCATGGCTCATGTCACTGATTATGATGTCTGGCATATCACTGAGGAGAATGTCAGCGTGGATCTGGTAATAAAGACACTACAAAAAAACACCGAGGTGGCCCAAAAGAGCATTCTCGCTCTGGTAGATAACCTTCCTGAAACACTTAATTGCACATGCAATCATGCCCTTGAGAATGCAATCATTACCAGCCGAGATGCAATCAATGTTCAAACCAAACAACGCCTGAGCCTTCTACTAGATAAATATCTCAAGTGACATTCTTATTTCCGACTACTGAGTCTCCAAAGCACCAAATCCAGACCAGGTTGATGATCCTGGCGGGAGTTTTCGTATTCCTTTCTAGTGTGACCCTCACCCTCGCACCTGCTGTGCGAGCGCACACCTGGATAGTCGATTACCGCTGGCAGCACTGGATCGGTTTTCTTGTCTGGATGATTGGCTTCGTAGCCTTCTACCAGCAGGCAAACCGCTTCTTGTTTGACCGCGACCCTTATCTACTGCCGATCATCTCTTTGCTAACCGGCTGGGGGTTACTGACCATATTTCGCCTTTCATCTTCTTATGGATTTCGTCAGACTGCCTGGCTGGCGATATGTATTACCGGTTGCATCATAGCCTTGCGGTTCCGAACACTTTTAACCATCCTAAGACGATATAAGTATGTCTGGCTCATCAGCGGTATCATCCTTACCCTTCTTACATTTATTTTTGGCACTTATCCGGGTGGAAGCGGGCCAAATCTTTGGCTTGGTTTCGGTTCAATCTACCTCCAGCCTTCCGAATTGCTGAAGTTCCTCTTAATTGTTTACCTCGCTGCGTATTTCGCTGATAGCCTTTCCGCTCGATTTAACTTGATTCAATTGCTGACTCCAACATTGATCCTGGTTGGAGCTGCACTGTTAATTCTTATTGCCCAAAGGGATCTTGGAACCGCCTCACTTTTCATCGCCTTATATACCATTATTGTTTATCTGGCTTCAGGTAAACGGCGTGTTTTGTTGATCAGCACCATCATCGTCTTGGGTGCGTTGATCGCCGGTTATCTGGTCTTTGATGTTATCCAATTACGCGTCGAAGCATGGATCAATCCCTGGCTTGATCCTCGCGATCGCTCTTACCAGATCGTCCAATCCCTCATAAGCATTGCCAATGGGGGTGTGATTGGCCGCGGTTTAGGGTTAGGAAGTCCAGGTGTGGTACCAGTCGCTCAATCCGACTTTATCTATTCTGCTATTGTTGAAGAATTTGGTCTGGCTGGGAGTGCAGTTTTGGTATCTATTTTTGCTTTTCTGACGATTCGTGGAATATCAATCTCACTTCACGCTCCAAATCAGTTCCAACGTTTCCTGTCAGCCGGAATTACAGCCTACCTTGCCACCCAATCATTGCTGATTATGGGTGGTACGATTCGCCTTCTCCCTCTTACCGGTGTTACTCTGCCATTCATATCGTATGGTGGCACTTCTTTAGTTGTTTCTTTTGCCAGCGCCCTGTTACTTTTGATCATCAGCAACCAAACAGAAGATCAACCGGCAACCATCAGCCGCACCAGGCCCTATGTATTGATCGGAACAGTGTTTCTCGCCGGTTTTGCCGCGATTTTCATTTTCACCGCCTGGTGGGGAATGGTTCGATCAGAAAATCTTCTCAACCGGGTAGATAATCCTCGCCGGGCGATTTCAGACCTGTATGTGTATCGCGGAACAATCTTTGACCGTAACTACACCCCACTGGTTGAAAACACGGGTGAATCAGGTGATATCCATCGAATTTTGAATTACCCAAACCTTAGTTCGGTGATCGGTTATAGTAATGTGAATTACGGTCAAACAGGTATCGAATCAGCAATGGATGGGACGCTTCGCGGGGTTACAGGCAACTCTTTCTACAATGTGCTCACTGCCAGAGTTCTATACGGGCAATATCCAGCCGGCTTCGATCTGAGATTAAGCCTCGATCTACAGATACAAAAGATAGCAGATCAAGTGCTTCAGGGTAATACCGGATCAGTCGTATTATTGAATGCTGAATCCGGTGAAATTCTTGCCATGTCTACAGCCCCCACCTTTGATTCGAACACGCTTGAAGAAAATTGGGCCTCATGGATGGCGGATGAATCTGCTCCATTGTTAAATCGTGCCACGCAGGCTTTGTATCCACCAGGCGCTGCTACAGGTGGAATTGTGCTGGCCAGATTCCTCTCTCATTATTCTCTTTCTTCGACTATCCCTGATCTTGATTGGAGCACCAATCCTGGAAGTGCAGGATTCTGCGGCATGCAGCCAGAACCAGATGTAACTTGGGGAAAACTGGTTAGTTCTGGTTGTATCAATGCCCTCGCCACACTTAGCCGGTCGTGGCCAATATCTGATGTCATTACTTTGTATGAGGATGCAGGCCTATCAACTGAACCAGATATTCCATTAGAAACCAGCCAGCCCGTTTTTCCAAATTCAATCGATACCTATTCTGAACTCTATTCGGGTGATTCTGGAATTCTGATCTCTCCTTTACAGATGGCAGTAATGGCAGCATCACTCGCCAATGGCGGAAAGATCATAACCCCACAGTTAACGGTTGCCTATAAATCCTCTTCGGGTGAATGGGAATTATTTGATAAAGGGGAAGAACCCCGGGTGATTTCGGATATTAACTCAGCTGAGGCAGTATCAAAGCTAACGCAGGGCAATTTTCCGGGATGGGAAATTTCTGCCTTTGCTGTAAATAATGATGCTGAAATTTCCTGGTATATCGCAGGCACTCCGCCCGATTGGAACGGTACCCCACTTGCGCTTGTAATTGCCCTGGAAAACAGCACCCCTGCTGCAGCCCAAGAAATTGGTCGCGAAATCTTTTTATCAGCTATATCACCTGCGGCAAATTAAAGAAAAGACTGCCGTAAAAATTCTACGGCAGTCGATTAATTTATTCGTTTTTACTCGATCTTCAAGAAATGTCTCTTCCCAACCTGCAGCACGCCAGTGCCTGGAAGGACAGCATTTGCATCGTCGATCACTTTCCCCTCAAACCTGACACCTTTCTGATCAATCAACCTTCGAGCTTCACTGCGGCTCTTTGCCAATCCTGCCATGAGAAGGATATCAATGATCGTATTATTTGCTGAATTTTTGAATGAAGGGATATCATCTGGAATGCTGCCCTTTTGAAAGGTTTCAACAAATACTTTTTCAGCATTTTTTGCTTCATCATCCCCATAGAATGCTGATACAATCTCACGCGCAAGTCTCATCTTGGCATCACGCGGGTGAAGGGTGCCGTTTTTTATCCCTTCTTCAATTTCTGTGATCTGTGGAGGTGTAAGCCGCGTCACAAGTCGGAAATACTGTCCCATCGCCATATCAGGAATACTCATCACCTTACCATACATATCATTGGCATCAGTATTGATGGGAATGTGATTTCCAAGTGATTTACTCATCTTCACCACACCATCGGTGCCTGGAAGAATTCCTAAAATCAACGCGATATTCGGTTTCTCACCCATGAAATCCATAATCTTGCGTGCGGCCGTCATAATGTTAAATAATTGATCAGTTCCTCCCACCTGCACGTCTGCTTTAAGCGCGTACGCGTCGTATCCCTGCATTAGTGAATAGAACGTCTCATGCAAGTAAATGGCATCGCCCTTCTCCCATCGCAATTTAAAATTTTCACGGGTCAGAAATTGCTGCATTGTGAAATTGGATGCCAGCCGAATTAATTGTTCAAAAGATAACCCTGCCAGCCATTCTGCATTAAATCGGATGTGCGTTTTTTCCTTGTCCAGAATGCGGAATGCCTGTTCCGCATAGGTTCGCGCGTTTTCTTCCACTTCCTCGTGAGTTAATTGTGGACGGAGGACGTCTTTATCTGATGGATCTCCAATAAGAGACGTGTAGTTACCAATCACGAAAGTCACATCATGGCCAAGTTCCTGGAATTGACGCAGTTTTCGCATCGGTACAGTATGACCCAGATGCAAATCTGCTTTTCTCGGATCAAAGCCGCAATAGACGCGCAGAGGTCTTCCTTCCTTTTGGCATTCGAGCAAACGAGTTCGCAGCTCTTCCGCCATATTTTGCTTAAGCTTTTCGTCGCCGTATTCGGTCCCCTGCATCAAATACTCGACCTGTTCGTTTATGTTCATTGCGGCCTCCTTTTTTAAGATTTAGATAACTGAAAATCAATTATACCAGCGGAAATTCCATTAGGCTTTCTTTTAAAAATTATTGGATCTTGCATCAGATTTGGTGGTTTTATCAAAATGTCTATACGCATTATTATTGCTTGTATAGGCAAAGTGCTATAATAATGTCATTAAATTATGGAAAAGCCAGTTTTGGTTCTGAATTCAAATTTTGAGCCGATCAATGTCTGTGGTTTTCAACGTGCCATTGGTTTGATGCTCTCAGAAAAAGCCACTCTGATCCTTAACGGCCGAGGCACGATCAAAACTGCCACTCAATCCTACCCTATTCCTTCTGTGATTCGTTTATCACGCATGGTTCACCCGCCGCGACCAAAGGTTGCTCTTTCTCGGCGTGAGATTTTTCGCCGCGACCACTTCACCTGCCAGTATTGCGGTAAGGTCACGCCCTTTCTGACGGTCGATCATGTCGTTCCGAAACATCTCGGAGGAAAGCATGTTTGGACGAACCTGGTTGCTGCCTGTTCGTTCTGTAATCACCGAAAGGGCGGTAGGTCACTCGCCGAAACCAATATGAAATTATTGCGGCAGCCCGTTGAGCCGCCGCAATCTGCGTACTATATTTTTTCCCGCTATCTTCCAGAAAACCATGAGTGGAAAGAATTTTTAGAAGGCTGGTAATTCTCCTTCTACACCCGCATCAGGTCTTGCGCCAACACTACCTCCCCTCCAAATCTTTTGCAGGCTTCTGAAACAAGAGTCTCCTCCCCGTGTCTGCGTTCATAATGAATGAGGACTAATTTTTTTACATGACATTTTGTAGCAATTTCACCAGCCTGTTTTGCGGAGGTATGGCCTTTCGACTCCCCCGCCGCCTCTTGCATTAGCACATCAGCATTTTGAGCAAGCCGAAATAAATTATCGCAGGGTTCAGTGTCACAAGAATAAGTTACGACCCTGCCATTTTTGAATTCAAACCTCAGCCCGATCGTAGGAACAAGATGCAGCACTGATAATGCAGAAACCGTAACATCCTTTCCCGTAATAAATCCTTGTGAACCACTTTCAGCAATTACATTGAACTCGACTTGGAACATATTCTGCCAGTTTTGCCAGTTGAATAATTCCAATAACCTTTTCGCTCTGTCAAGTGTATATTCCAGGCCATGAATAGTTAGCGGCATCTGTCGTTTCTCCAACCACATATCCATGATCAACAACGGAAGACTTCCCAGATGATCTGCGTGAAAATGGGTCAAAACTAGATCCGTAATTTCATTAATTGATGTGCCAATCGCAGTCAGTTTTGCCATCGGGTTATCGCCACAATCCACCATGATTTTCCTGTCTGGAGTGTCGATAAAAAGATGAGTATTCTCCTGACCAAGTTTTGCTACCGCGTTGGAAGATCCTAATATCGTGATTTGTTCCATAAAGATTCCTCCTAAAAAAACAAGTAGCCATCACGGCTACTTGTCTGTATGGTTTACGATTGAATTTCAGTCTGGTTTTCTGTGATTCCTGAGCCGGGTTTTCTTCGCACATGCCTCAAAATTAAGATTGCTCCAGCCAGTGCAGCGATGACAATCATGATCCATTGATTAATATTGATGCCAATAACAGTGGAAGAATCCAATCGCAAGAACTCAACAAGGAAACGTCCGATTGGATAACCAATCAGGTATAGTAAGAATATATCGCCATGAATCAACTTTTCAGCAAAACGATTGCCCACCCAAAGCAATAACCCAAGGATGATCAGATTCCAAATCGACTCATATAAAAAGGTTGGGTGGTAATAAGCTACATCTTCAAATCCAGCATGCCGATATGCCGGTTCGATGTATATTTTCCAGGGTAAATTTGTTGGAGCACCATATAGTTCTTGATTGACGAAATTTCCCCATCGACCTATGGCTTGACCTAGAATAGTCGCCGGAGCCAGAAAATCCAGCCACTGCATCATATCTAATTTTTTCGACTTAGTATAGAAATAGATCGCCAGGATCCCACCAATCACACCTCCGAGAATCCCCAATCCCCCCTCCCAGATAGCGATCGCTTTGAGAGGATGCGTGAGGTAATACCAGGTGGTGACACCCTGGGCCACCAGAGAGGGTGACGGTGTTAAGATATGCCAGATCCTTGCCCCAATAATTCCAGCAATTAATACCCAGGGGAACATATCCCAAATGATTTCGGGGTCCTGGCCTTTTTTCTTCGCCAGACGCGAAGCAAGAAATGCTCCCAAAATTGCGCCCGCAATGATGATCATTGCATAAAAGCGCAAATAAAAAACGTTGCCAATATGAATACCCATTCGGTCGATTGTCACTTACTTAACTCCTCTTTACCTGCGTGCTTGATGGTATATATCATTCTCTGTACAGCTGTAATGTGAGAAAGAATACCGATCAGAGCCATTGCGATTTGTCCAATCAGGTTTACTTTGAATGCAAATAGAATTAACGCAATGATTAAGATGATAAATTTTTCCTGCCGTCCTGCTAAACCCACGACACAATTCTTCATTTTTCCGATTGATTCTGCGGCTGCTCGAACATAAGAAGCCATCAGCATTCCAGAAATAACAAATAATCCCATTAAAGGCGAACAATATCCACCAGCCATAATTCCCGCAATTAATGCGATCTCTACATAACGATCCACTGTGTGGTCTAACACGCCCCCGTACGCCGATTCTAAATTTCCAGCTCTGGCTGTTGCGCCATCAATCGAATCTGTAAAACTCATGATGAGCATCAATAACAGCCCCCACCAGATCTGGTGGAATCCGAATAATACAGCAGCGCCTAAACCAGTTAAAAAGCTGATTGCGGTCCACGCATCAGGCTTTAACCCCAGCTTGATACTTACCCTGCCAATCGGGAGTGAGAGTTTCTCATACTCTTTCCTAAATTTTCCCATCATAAGCGTTGATTATTCCTTCAAAAATTCTAAATGATTTTAGCCTCAGTCAGCAAGATATTCATACGGCGGTCTGCTTCCTTCCGAGTCAATGGGAAGATTGGTCCGCTATTTTCAACCATCACTGAAGCAACAGATGATGCAAAACACCCGACTCTGATTAAATCATCAGGGGTTTCTGTGTATTGAACCATGAACCCCGCGGCATAAGTATCTCCAGCACCAGTGGGATCAACGGCATTTACTCTAAAGGGAGGGATTTTATATACATGCTTTCCATCAAAGATCACTGAACCTACCTCAGCCAGAGTAACCACTGCGATCTCACAGCCATACTCATAGAGCGCTTTTACCGCTTTTTCAGGTTCTTTTCTGCCATCCAAACCGGTGATGGTATATGTTTCAAGTTCATTCGCTTTTACAATGGTAGAAATTTGCGCTACCTTTTTGAAGTTTTCGTTGTTCTCGTGGACAATCGCCTTGTTCTTGGCAAATCTTAATAATCCTTGAGGATCTGTGAGAATGGGAGCGCTGCTTTTATTCTTAATGTTCGCTACCAAATCATATGAAATTTCATTCAAAATCGGTCCAATTAACACAAAATCTGAATCGTCGGGAACTTCAGCATCCGTAGGAATATCTTCAGCAATTCCAAGAATATCTAGCGTACGGTTACCCTGATCATCATAGTAATTCAGGCTAAAACCACCAGTTTCTCGAGATGGATACAGTTTGTATTGAATCCCTCTCGCTGATAATTCTGATTCTAATACTTGCTGAAAATCCTGACCGACCGTTCCGATTAAAGTGCAATTTTCTCCTAGGTAATTGGCCGCCAGACAGGCATTGGTTGAACATCCAGATAATACTCTTTCAGGGCGTTTGATGAGTGGTGTCATGATCGTATCAAACACCGGATTTCCATAACAAACGATTTTTTTCAAGAATGGCTCCTTATTTTAAAATGCTCGTAGTAATAAATTTAATAATCCGATCTGAAGTATCCTGGAAGATGCTGTTCCATAAAGTTGGTAACAACAAGCTCCAAAGAAAAGGGCTAAAAAACAAATTCCAGATCTCTATTTTTTTTCTGGGTTTTTCTTCTTTAATTTTTTCAACGAATTCCAATTCCTGATTCAGTGTTTCAACAAGTTTTAGGTGTTCAGCGTTTGTTTTCTCTTTACCTTGAATAGCGGTAATTTGACGATAAATTGTTTCAACTCTCTTATTGGTTTCTTTTAACAAACGCTGTTTGGCTTTTATATAACATTTGGAAATTATATCATCTATACTTTTCAGGTGATAAATTTTTAATATGGTTAGAAAAACCCCAAAAATGATGATTGACCAATCTAACACAAACTGGATTCCATAAAACATCCCATGATTTGTAGAAGTTACACTGATCAACTCCAAAGGGATATAGATTACTGTCATCAATCCCGCAAATACATCTCTTGATGAAATTGCTATCGCTCCAAATACAATCACCAGGATCCATCGCAACCAGTGGCTTAACCAACCAATTTGACTGGTAAACAAGTCAGTGTCAGAAAAAATATGGGTTTGCAAATGTCCTAGCCAGATTGTTAGTACGAGCAACATAAATAAAAAGACCAGATTCATCATTTGATTGGAAAAATCCCTGATCTTCTTTAATGGATTCATCAGTTCAAAACGACTGACCAATGAAAAATTCATTGGCATCTTCGTTACCCCGCGTAAGACGTACATCGCAGTATTTAATGCCAGCAATGCAGCTAATCCAACTGCGTAAGCAGCACACAACCAGAAGATTAAACTGGAAATATCAAATATGCTTAACCAGCGGTAGGATACTTCTAACCTTGAGAGTTGGTACAAATAGAGGATCAGGCCAAGGCAGATCGGTATGAAAATCAAAAGCCCTTTGATGACTTTTTTCTTTTCAGTCTGCTTTTTAAGAACAAATTTGTTACCAAGAAAAATAAATCCTAGATAGAGCAATAGAATGGCCAGAAATTCGCCCAGAAAGATCAATCCATGCTTGGCAACCGCCCAAACAACAATCAGACTGCCAATTGCCATTCCTCCACTGACAATATCGATCTGATTCAATCCTGGATTATTCTTATCATCTTGAAGGCCAACATAACGGGCAAAAGTGAAATTGTACCAGTGTGTGATTCCATTTTGATTTTTCACATTAAATAATCGCGATAGTTCCGATATCTTGATCCCATTTCGCAGAAAGCGATCATAGCAAACAAGAATGAGAACGATAAAAATTGCCGCTATGATATACGCGAATAAACAAAACGAAAATAGAGAATTAATTGATTTCAAACCACTGATGATGTCTGTTTTTAAAATATCGGGGCGTCCGGGAATAATCCATGGAAAAAAACCAATCAATAAAAGAATAACCCCGAGTACAATCGCACCCAGAGTTCCCGACTTTTTGTCTTTATCAAATCGCCGGATAAAATGGATAATCCACGATTCGCCATCATAGACTGGTAGAACCAGATCAGTTGCCTTTTTACACTGATTATCACCGAACCCGACTTCAGATATGCCATTTTTTGCTGTAGATTCTTTCCAGAACAAATCTGGCCATAGTTTTTCCAGTGGCTCGATTGAATAATTGAGGTAGACATCAAACAATTCGTGACAATGATCGCAGTATTGCACCCGGTACAAGAGGTTAACCCTCTTTCCTTGTGGAGAGTGCAAAATCCCATATTTCTCGTAGTTAATAAAGGGCAGATAATCTTTACCGATCTTTGACCATTTTTCAGCACTGGTTTTTTCTTCTTCGGTTTTTGGATCAAACCTGCCAATGTCTCTGGTATACGGGACACATATGAAATCTGTGTAAGTTTGTTTACTTTCTGGAATACACGTTTTTACTGTTTCCCCGCAATATGGACAGGTCAAAGCAATTTCATTTTTTTCCATTGCGTATTTTTTCCTTGTCCTTGCTTCGTATAAAAACAAATATCCGGTAGATGAGATACCCGGAAATGATGAAAAATGTAACACTGAATAACCACCCAAGAATCAATCCGATTTTGTTTTCTCTGGTTACATGGTCGCCCTGGCTTTTTCTGACGTATTTGCCATTCTGATAATCTTCATCTGATAAATTCGTGAGACTCACCTGGTAGGTTTTATCAAAATCATTCTGGCCATGCAATAGACCAGATAAATGATTCCAGGTTATCACACCAACCAGCACATGTCGGTCCTGGAAGTCAACGACGCAATCCTCTTGCTGTGTAAGAATCTCTCCAGAAGATTTATCGATCAACGTCTTCTTGTAGATTGAATTTTCACCTCCTGTGTAGACAGCAATCAGATGTTTGCTGTAATTCACATAATAATCCTCGCCAGGGCTCGTTTCAAATCGAATTCTCTCAACAATGCCTGATTCACGGTTAATCGAGATTTGAAAATACTCAATATCGCGAACAGGTATTCCATAATAGACAGCGCGAAAGTATTTATATATTGTGTGAATAAATGCATTCGGGTGAATTTCATCTTCCCAGACAAAATAATAAATGAGATCAACGGTCTCTTCACCAGGAACCAGGTTGTACTTAATTTCTAAAAGAGGAAGCGAGAATGTAGATGAACGGATTTTTACAATCGGGGAGTACTCTGCTGCCAAATCAGAAACCATCCATTCTTTTCCAGCGATATTGATTTGATCAGAAGGAGATAAAACATCATACGCTCGTTTATCCTTGCCCGTAATCAGCGCTGCCAAACTGAAACTTACAAAGATAATGACAATAATTGCGATTACCATAAGGGCTCCTGGTCTTTTCATCGTACCCCTCTACTTCTTTGATATTCGGTTGAATGCTAACAATTATAGACAAACTGTAATTTTATGCTGTGTCATCTGTGGAATCATCGTCATGAACCGGTTCGATCAACACATCCCGATCTTTTCCACTTCCCATCGAAGGTCCAACGATTCCCATTTCTTCCAATTCGTCAATCAGCCTCGCTGCCCTTGGATATCCAATTCGCAATCGGCGTTGAAGAAGCGATGCTGAGGCTTTCCCTGCTGCGCGAACCACCGAGATTGCCTCTTCGATCAATTTGTCTGAGTCTTCTATAGATGATTCTTGTACAAATTCTTCCCACGGAGCTTCAATGGGATGATCTCCCGTGTGCGACATTTTTTGCCAGTGACTCTGGATTTTCTCAATCTCCATATCACTTACAATAATCCCCTGCAGGCGCTGCAATCCAGACCGTTGAGGATCAAGAAAAAGCATGTCGCCCCTTCCAAGCAGATCCTCAGCTCCGTTTGCATCAAGGATAACCCTTGAGTCAACTGACGAAGCCACCGCAAAGGCAATGCGAGCCGGAAAATTCGCCTTGATAAGTCCAGTGACCACATCTGTGCTAGGGCGTTGCGTGGCAACGATCAAATGAATACCCGTTGCACGAGCCATTTGTGCCAGACGGGTAATGCTATGTTCCGTTTGATCCGGTGCGCTCATCATAAGATCTGCCAGTTCATCGATTAAAATCACGATTCGCGGCAAGGTTGATTTCTTTTTTTGAAGCATTTTATGGTTGTATGATTCCAGATTACGGGCTTTGGCTTCTGCTAGCAACCGATATCGATGATCCATTTCAGATTGTGCCCAACGCAGCACAGCCAGCATTCGGTTCAATTCAGTTTCAACTTTTCCCAATAGATGTGGAATCCCGTTGAACCGCACCAATTCAACCATTTTGGGGTCAAGCATAACCAGCCTGACATCGTTTGGTGTGTTATTCATCAACAGACAGGTAGCGATTGCCGTCACACACACTGATTTTCCAGAATTCGTTGTACCTGCGATTAACAGATGAGGTAGTCTCTCGAGATCCACAACCACTGCCTCGCCCGATACATCCCTTCCGAGTCCAATTGTGAGCGGTGCTTTCTTCTTTCGAAATTCCTCTGATTCAAGAATCGGCCTTAGCCTGACAAACGCATTATCTTCATTCGGAACCTCGATACCAACATAAGCTCTTCCAGGCACTGGCGTCTCAATGCGCAAACGGGTTGCAGATAACGCCAGGGTCAGATCGCGTGAAAGACCTGAGATTTGAGAGACTTTTACCTTTTGCCGAACCACCGTTCCATCTGGTCCCTGGCGTTCGATGTATCCGGGCTCTAATGCATATTGTGTCACTGTCGGACCCACACGATACCCGATGACTTTTGCTGGAATACCAAATTCTGCTAATTTTGTTTCAATCAGATGTGCGTTTTCTTTTATTCTAGATTGATTCGGTGGAGCAATATTTTCAGCTAACAGGAGATTAAGCGGTGGAAGGCGGTCATCTCGCCACTGGTTCATCAATGCAGGCATGGATAGTTCGATGTTATCATCTGGCTTTCTAGAATGAACCCCTCTGCGGTCTTCTCTTCTGTTTTGAACCTTTTTTCCAGATTGTTCAGCAACTGGTGGGTTGCTCCACTCTATCGCAGTTTTGATTAACCTTTCAAAAAGCCCAGTGGCTATTCCCAAAAAGAAGATGAATAATAAGAAGTAGAATACCGTGGTGATTGCCGGTAACACCAAAGGTACAAGCAATTGTGCCAATCCCCACCCCAATGTGCCGCCATCCAGCCCCTGGATGGCTCTATCCAGTGAGGTGCCATTCAACAATGAAAGAAGTGGAAGAATCGTGAAAAAAGCCCCTTCGAAGGCTAGAACGCGGCCAAACGGCAACGGGAATCCTCTTCCAGCACGGTACCGGAAAACAGCATAGCCCAAAAATATCAAAATGGCTACAAGAAGGTAACTCCCCCAGCCAAAACCTCTTTTTAAGAGCAAAATCCAGGAATTAATAATCGTTCCACGACTTAATCCCAATAGACCAAGCAGGGTAAGTAGTGCGATAAGAATCAAAAAAGTACCGACCAGGTCCCATCCAAACTTACGCAGTTGCTTTAGAGCGTTTCTGGAATGGTCCATGATCGGAATATTCAATTGTTCGTTTTCCCCGGGTTTTACCTTTGCAGCGTTTTTATGGTCTTTAGATTTTGGGGTCATTCGTCATTAACTAAGCCCAAACCAAGTCGGCGGCGGTCTGCATCCATGTGTAAGATTTTAACCCTTACTCTCTGGCCTGGCGAGTAATATTGAGAAATATCATGCGCACGTTGATCTTCAGGCAAGGAAGAAACATGAATCAGGCCTTCAATCCCTTCTTCCAAGCGTGCGAATACGCCAAAACGCATGATTGAAGTCAATTCTGCTGATACGATATCTCCAGGTTTATAGGTGCTTGCAAGTTTTTCCCATGGGTTTGGTGTCAGCCGTTTTATGCTTAAGGCAATCCTTGAAGTGGTTTCATTGACCTGCAAGACAATCACTTTAACTTGCTGACCAATTCGCAGTATATGAGATGGATTTTCCACTCTCCCCCAAGAAATTTCTGAGACGTGGATTAACCCCTCAACACCACCGAGATCAACAAAAGCACCAAAGTCGGTGATATTGGTGATCACACCACAGGCCACAACCCCAGGCGTTAGCATGTTGAATAACTCTTTGCGTTTCCCTTCTCCTGCTTGGGCTGCCCTTTCGGAGAGGACAACCCTTTCATTTGATGCCTCACATTCGATAATCTTCAAATAGAGAGATTTGCCGGTGTAACTTGCCAATCTGGCCTGTTTTTCTTCATCAGAAATTTCTTGCGGAAAATTGATCAGGTGAGAAACTGGAACAAATCCCTGGATGCCTTCACTCTGAACTAGTAAACCGCCGCGGTTATAGCCTGTCACCTCCATGAGGATAACTTCATCCCGCATGAATATGGATCGGATACAATCCCAATCATTGACATCATTTGGTTTAGTGCTGCATGGAGAGCAATTGATTTCTCTGACTTCTGAGAATTCGGATTCCTCATCAGCCAAGACTGATGCCCACCACCCTTCATCCGTTTCAGGACAATCAATATCCTGATCTTTCATTTGCTCAACATCCATCATTGGTACTCCTCCCCTTTTCAATAAAAAAAATAGCATTTAACGATTAATCTGTTATGCTCTCCGTGCTCATCATTTCCATTTGTACCAATTTGTCAGCAATTGCTTCAATTGCCACCCGTTGTTTTCGATAAAGATCAGCTTCCGATACCGACAATTTTAATGCGATTTCCCTTACCTTTTTCCCTTCCATGAACTTTAGGTCAAGAATATTATACAATATCCATTCATTTGTGTAGCGCCTTTCCCCTTCTGGTCTTATTTGCTCAATGGCGGTTTTTAATACACTTCGCAGGGCATTTGCAGGGTTCCCTTCATGTTCTTCCAATGCGCTTTGCACTATCTTTAACTTCATCAATGGACTTTGTGTTAACTTTGGTCCTCCCCAATAGTGCGTCAGTGCACCTTTAACCCATTGAGTCATCTCTTTTCTTTCCATCCGATCAGAATCGAGTAAGAGGGCTTGTTTATCAAATCGACCCGCAGCACGTAATTGCTGGATTAATTCTTCTTGCGGATTCATTCGTTCCAATGTGTCAAAAACCTGCTCTAGCATCTCCCGGTCTTTTAGAGCCAGTGTTGCTCTAGAGATCATTCGCCTCAGGTATTCCATTTCTTCTGCAGCTAACGGAAATTGATCGCTTATTCCACAGACACCTAAAAATCCAAGAATTTCTTCGTGATTATTGTGCTCTGAATTGCGCAGTAAAAAAAGAATGTCAGAATTCCAAACAAAATAATCCTCTTTTATCTCTGAATCTTCCAGGTAACGTTCCAATTCATTGATTCTGGTCTCATCAAGATGCACCTCATCTGTGCGATCGACCACGTCTAACCCGTCATCGGTTTCAGCAATCAGATATGAACCTGTTGACTGTAACCGATCGCTGACTGCTGCCAGAACCATTTCAATAAATTGTTTGAGGTCACTACGGGTAATGATGCGTTCCTCTAATGAACGCATTAACGACACATCACGCTCTTCCTTGCTAAAGAACAACCACTTTTCAAGGTATGGAAAAAACAAGGTAATAGCATATTCCAAAATGAGAATGGTGATGACCATCACAATTGGAACAAAGGCCGAATAAGGGTTGCCAAATACTTCACCGCCTCGCCGTACCAGCGTGGTCAACGCCAAGACAAGGCTGGCAGTTACTGGACCACGCAAGGTCCACTTTAACAGACGGCTCTTTACCACGCGGTCAGGCCAGGGAACACCAAAGAATGCCACAGAATACGCCATGACGAAAATCATTCCACCCAAGACCACACTGACCGCGATTGCCATAATCCAAAAGAGGAATGGTTGTCGGGCAGCAAATTCTGATCCATAAAGCAAGAATGGGAAAGAGCCTAATGCCGGACCAATGGAACTTAGGGTCAGGTAAAGCATTCGGCGTTTACTGGTTTTCGTCACTGTGCGTTTATAAGCGCGCACGAAATTAACCCCAGCAAGAGCCAGAAGGAAAAGATAATACAACGTGAATAATTCGGTCAGGAGCGTTGGCTGATGATGAGGCGCGGGAGCATTATTGATCACCAGATCGCCAAGAAACCAGGGGGTAAACAGGAATGCGAACAAAACCAATGAAAATGCGTAGACCAGTCTAACAGCCCATTTCCGTCGCCACCGTGAAGGCAATCCGGTGGTAGCCAGCAACGCATCAGAAAAATGAAGATACGTCGCAGGGAGTAAGATGATTCCCACCCACTGCACTCTCAGCCAGAGATCAATCATTTCAGGTTTTACACTGGTTCCACCAAAAGACTCAGCAGAAAAGATGATCACCAGACAGAACATAATCCCTGAAAATGTCTGGGCTACTTTATCTCGCAGATTAAATGTCAGGCTGTAAAGTAACAAGGCAAAAGCAGTAATTGCAATACCTGCGGTCAGTATTTCGCTGATCGTCTGAAGTATCGTAATCACTCCGTCTACCCAGCTGCTCAATGTGACTATCCTATTTGAGAAAGTTTACAAATGATAAAAGAATATCCTGGTTTGAATAGTAATGATCAATAAATCCATTATTCTCAAATTTTAATTTTCTTGCAAGCGCGACACCCGGATGATTCTTTGCAGGAACTTCAAGGATGAAACGGGTAACATCCTGCCTCTTGAGCCATTCCTGCGCAGAAATCAAAAGTGCTGATGCGATGCCCTGCCGGCGAAATGGTGTATCGACCACAAGATCGCTGGCTGTCGCAGATTTGAGATCATCCCGCCGGTCAAGAATCAGGTAGCCAGCCAGTTTCCCTTCAACCGCTGCTACCAGGAAAAGAGTGTGCTTTGTCCAGGTATCCATTAACAAATCAGGACGGCGAGGATACGCCAACCGTAACGATCGGGGAAGTTTGATTTCACGCAGCTGAATATCCATTTGAGAATCACTAAAAACGGTGCTTAATTGCCAGACATGCGTGGTTTCACATGAATGATCGAATTTTATCAATTCCAAAATATCAGATGAAATTGCTTGACGGATTGCCACTTCAGCCATGATCTTACTCCGGAGCCTGAATCGTGATCTGGATGACACATTCTGGTAGGGGTTGATCTTGATTATCGGTGACCACCAATCTCAGCTCGTAATCACCCGGCACAAGATTACTGGTATCCCAGGTGCCCCCAAGAGCCCCGTCAACCACCTTTGTGCTACCGGCAGCAATTGTCGTCCAGGTGTTACTGCCCAGTACTGCATACTCATATTTATAGAATCCAAGATCCAGAATGTTGACCGTACCCTTCAGCTCTATTTTTCCACTGATCGTATCCCCGTTCATTGGATCAGTCCATTCAATCTGATCATGAATACATCCACGACTAAGATACGACGTGATCGTGGGGATTAACCCCTGGGTTGTGACTTCTATTGTTGGTGATACAGTGGGTGTCTCTGCGGTCTTTGCCAGGTCGATCGTTGGAGTTGAAATTTGCTGCACGCCCGGAACTGATGGTGTAATAAAAGTATTTACGATAAATAGCGACACCACCAGTAATACACTGAAGACCAACACAGTAACCCCTTGATTAAAGGCGCGTTGAGAATTTTCTTTCTCGATTCCAAAGAGTGCTGCAGACCAGGTTCGCCATGCAAGGTATGTTTTCCTGGCATATACCAGAATGATCCCAATGAATAGGATATAAAAGAAAAATTCATAATGAGAAAGAAAACGCAGAATGCTGTTCACGAATGATTCACACGATAAAAAAGTTTATTCTGAAAATGATTCAAGTACCCCACGGATGATGGCGGTTAATTTAGGAACAATAATCCTTCCAGCTTCCAGAACTTCTTCGTGAGTCGTGATGGTACTACCATCCAGATTCGCCTTGTTGCTGATGCCTGAAAATGCCAACACCTTTGTACCCCCATGTCGGGCGACGATGGTTTCAGGAACAGTCGACATCCCAACTGCATCTCCGCCAATGAGACGCAGGTATCGCAAATCTGCTGGAGTCTCGAAAGAAGGCCCGGCCAGACAGATATAAACCCCTTCCTTCAAATCAACGCTTTGGTCTTTCGCAATATTGCGAGCAAGGGTCAAAAGGCTTCGGTCGTACGCCTGACTCATATCAGGAAAACGCTCTCCAAATTCACTCAAATTCGGCCCGCGAAGTGGATTCATGCCACCCATTCCGATAATGTTGACATGATCCGTGATAAGCATAACATCCCCGGGTTTGAAATCTGGATTCAATCCCCCTGCAGCATTTGTAAGGATTACAGTTGAAATCCCCAAGCGCTGCATGACCCTGATCGGAAAGGTTACCCGATCCATTGTGTACCCTTCGTAATAATGGATCCTGCCCTGCATCACAAGACAGGTCACACCAAAAAGGTTACCAATCACAAGCCGCCCAAGATGACCTTGAATGGTTGATTCTGGCCATTCCGGAATTTCTCCATAGGGAATAACAACCGCATCTTTGACTTCCTCTGCAAGGCCACCTAGACCAGATCCAAGTACCAGTCCAACTTTAGGTAATTTTTTAATTTTACCTTTGATAAATTGAGCCGCCCTGTCAATCTCAACCATTGTAACAAAGGAATCCATTCAATCCTCAATTCTGAAATTTATCAGTTCGTTGTATTTTTTGTATTATATCAGAAGCAGAATTTCGGGACTTCAGAGAAGAATAATGCGCCATGAAACTTAATCCGTTAGAATTTCCCTGAAGGCTTCAACGACTGTCTCAATATCCTCATCACTTATCCAATAATGTGTCACTATCCTGAAGCGCCGTTCGCCAACCTTGCCAATTTTTATTCCTCTCTCTGATAATTTTGTTAAAAACTGCTCCGCAGATAATCGAATAGTATCATCAAGAGAGACAAACACCATATTTGTTTGAGGCATACCTTGATCAAAGCGAATACCTGAAATGTCAGCAAGACCTTGAGCAAGTTGTTTTGCGCGTTGGTGATCCTCAGCAAGTCGCGAGGTCATTTTATCCAGTGCCACGATCCCAGCAGCAGCTAACACGCCTGCCTGGCGCATACCACCACCAAGCATTTTGCGAATCCTTTTTGCCCGTCGGATAAATTCGGTCGAACCGCAAAGAACAGAACCCACAGGGGCGCATAGTCCCTTACTCAAACAAAATGTGACACTGTCTGCGGGATCAGCGAGTATTCCAGCGTCTACACCCAGCGCAGCAGCAGCATTAAAGATTCTGGCTCCATCCAGGTGAAATGTGAGATTGTGTTTATGGCATACATCGGCTGCATTTTTCGTGTACGCTTCAGAGAGGACTACCCCGCCGCAGCGGTTGTGGGTATTTTCGAGGATAAGCATACGAGAAATTGGGTGATGGATATCATCAGGTCTGATAGCCGATTCAATGTCATCGATCTTTATTGAACCATCTGCCTGGTTCCTGAGTATGTGTGGAAAGATCCCCCCTAACGCTGATATTCCACCCCCCTCAAATAGGAAGGTGTGTCCAAGGTCACCCATAATCACTTCATCACCGCGCTGACAATTTGCCAGTACTGCGATCAAGTTGCCCATTGTGCCTGATGAGACAAACAGCCCTGCTTCCTTTCTCATTCTGGCAGCAGCTATTTCCTGTAAGCGATTTACCGTAGGGTCCTCATTGAAAACATCATCGCCTACCTCGGCTTTCGCCATTGCCTCACGCATTTCAGGGGTGGGCTTCGTGATGGTATCGGAACGCATATCGATCAAGTTCATAGATTCTCCTGAGTCATTTCATTTCATTCAAGATTTTTTGTAAATCATCAGGCAGCGGTGCAGTGAACGTTCTTGGCTCTGTTTCGTTTGGAAGTGTGATGGTAATACGGTACGCGTGCAGGAAATGCCGATCGATATTTAAGGTTGGCTTCTTTTTCCCATAGATGGTATCACCAACGATCGGACACTTGATAAAAGCCATGTGCAATCTTATCTGGTGGGTCCTTCCGGTCAAAGGATGAGCTTCGATCAATGTATGGTGGGCATATTCCTGGATGGTGCGATATTCCGTAACCGCAGAACGGCCTTTACTATCAGAGACGATTGCCATCTGTTTGCGGTGCGCAGGGTCACGCGCAATGGCCGCTTCGATTCTACCCACTGGTGTTGGGGGTTTACCATCGACAAGCGTCAGATAAACCTTTTGAACCTGCCTTAATCTGAATTGGTCTTGCAGCCAGTGCAATGATTTTTCATTTTTCGCTACAATAATCAATCCCGAAGTATCTTTATCTAACCGGTGAACAATACCCGGCCTCAATTCGCCGCCAATTCCCTCCCAGTCATCCACCATTCCTAACGCTGCGTGAACCAGAGTTCCGCTTGAGTGCCCGGGGGCGGGATGCACTACCATTCCGGCGGGTTTGTTTATGATCACAAGATCAGTATTCTCAAAAAGGATATCCAACGGGATTTCTTCAGCTTTCAACGCCGTTATGGCGACCTCGGGAATTTCGATTTCTACAATATCGCCTGTGACCAAGGAAAAACCCGTTTTTGTCTGTGTGTTTCCGTTTACCTTTACACGTCCCTCTTTGATTAAACTTTGCAGGCGCGACCGAGAATGGTCAACAAGCATCAATGACAGGAATTTATCCAGCCGCTCCCCTTGCTCTAAGTTGACGGTAAAAGTATAGTGATTTCCGCTCACGGAAGTGACTCGTTAACCGGATCTGTTGAATCAGAATCCATGTTCTTTTGCTTTTTTTCTCGTCGTTCCTGTACCCAGACGCCGATCAAGAGGATGAATACACCGACAGTGATACAGCTATCAGCTACATTGAAAACGGGGAAATTCCCTACAGAAATAAAATCCACGACATAACCAATGGTGATGCGGTCGATCAGGTTTCCTAATGCCCCACCCAATTCGAGCATGAGAGCCAATCGAATCAACCAATCACGCTTTGACACAGTCGGATAGTAATAAATAATTCCAAGTGAAACAATTGATGCCAGGATAATAAAAACCAGGTTCATTCCCTGCAGCAATCCGAATGCAACACCTGTATTTTTCCAGTAAACGATTCTCGCGTAAGGTGCGAGCCATTCCCATGGCGACCACGATTCACCTAACAATAGGTTTGACCGTACCAGCCATTTTGTATATTGGTCGAGACCAATAATTATGGCCGCAACCAAAATCAACCACCCAATATTTCGAAAAAACTTTTTCAATGCCCGCTCCTGGTATTTTAATACCTAAATTTTACCCCAGAATGTAGACCTGGTTTGAAAAGGGCTCCTTGCGGAGCCCTTACTTTTATGCTTTTACAAGTCCTGCAGTTACCTTTTCGTGATCGAATTCATCTTCAACCCTGGCAGCCTCAGCTGGTGGTTCACCACTCACCAGTGTCAGCGCCAATGTTTCGGTCATGATATACCCCTTATATTCTTCGATCGCCTGGTTCAGACCAGGGGTCGCCATATAGTAAAGATGAATGCGGTCAGCAATATCCAGATCTGCAGTCTTGCGCAAATCCTGAACCCGACGCACAAATTCGCGCGCCAGCCCTTCTGAGATCAGGTCAGGAGTCAATTCAGTGACAAGCGCGGCCAGGTATGCACCTTCTGAAGCCACTGAATATCCTTCCTTGGCTTGCAGTCTGACTTCTACCTCTTCGGGAAGAATTTCGAGGTTCTGACCATTTACTTCCACTGAGATTGATTTTCCAGACAGAAGTTTGATCGCTGTTTCCTCCACGTCCATCCCTAGTATTCTCTTGCGAATCTCCGGGAAAAGGCTTCCATATTTTTGCCCCAATTGTTTGGGCAGTGGGTTCAAAGCATAACTGACTGCCTCGCCAGCAGCATTTAACAGTCTTACTTTCTTCACATTTAACTCATCTGTCAGCAATTCTGCATACTGTCTGACAACATTTTCCTCTTCAAGGTTACCAACAGAGAAGGCCACTTCTGCAAGCGGCTGGCGAACCTTGCGGTTGGCTTTATTGCGCGCAGCATGCCCAAGCGATGTCAGCTTCATCACCAGTGCCATTTCGCGGTTCAGTTTTTCATCGATGACACTCGGGTCATATTTTGGCCATGAAGTAAGATGAACAGATTCCTTTGCACCAGCATCAACTGAACCAACCAGATTCAAATAGAGTTCATCTGCAATGAATGGCATGGTGGGGGCAAGGAGCTTACTCAAAGCCACCAGACTTTCATAAAGGGTTGCATAGGCCGCACGTTTATCAGAATCCGACTCGCTTTTCCAGAAGCGGCGGCGAGATCGTCGCAAATACCAGTTAGAAAGCAGCTCCACAAAATTCTGCACCGGACGGGTTGCACCAAGCACATCATAATTTTCCAGCGCATCGGTCACATCGCGAATCAATGTATGCAGCATAGATCTGAGCCACTTATCCAGCGGGCTATACTCCAGGTTCTCTTTCGCATCAGGTGTCCAACCATCAAGGTTGGCATAAGTTACAAAGAAAGAATAGGTATTCCACAGGGTAAGAGTGAAATTTCGTAGTACCTCTCCCACCAAATCACTTGAAAAACGCCGTTCCTGTCCTGGAGGGCTGGCAGTATATAAATACCAGCGCATTGCATCTGCTCCGTTTTTCTCAATGACATCCCAGGGCCGCTCAACGTTCCCGCGTGACTTTGACATCTTTTGTCCCTGCCCGTCCAGGATCAAACCCAGGCAGATGACATTCTTATAGCAATTCGTATCAAACAGAAGCGTGCTGATTGCATGTAACGAATAGAACCAGCCGCGCGTCTGGTCAACCGCTTCGCAAATAAAATCAGCCGGAAATTGCTTTTCAAATTCCTCTTTATTTTCAAATGGATAATGCCATTGACTGACCGGCATTGAACCAGAGTCGAACCATACATCAATCAATTCCGGCACACGGCGCATTCTTCCGCCACAATCCTGGCAGGTGAAATAGATTTCATCCACATACGGACGGTGTAAATCGAAATTCTCGAGGTTCTTGCCAGATTTTTCAGCAAGCTCTTGAATGGAACCGATGCAATGTTGCGAATGGCAGCTTTCACATTCCCATACCGGCAGCGGTGTTCCCCAGTAACGTTCACGTCCCAGAGCCCAATCGATATTGTTTTCCAGCCAATTACCAAACCGGCCTTTCTTAATATGCTCAGGATACCAGTTAATCTGGTTGTTCAATTCCACCATGCGGTCTTTAAACTGGCTGGTGCGGATATACCAGGTTGGCCGCGCATAATAAAGCAACGGCGTTGAGCAGCGCCAACAGAACGGATAGGTGTGTACAATCGTTCCCTCGCGGAAAAGCAGTTCCCGCTCTTTTAATGCGCGAATGATCAACGGATCTGCATCCTTGATGAACATGCCTGCCCATGAAGTCACTTCGCTGATAAAGGTTCCATCTTCTGCAACGGTGGATAAGATCGGCAGGTCATGCTCAATGGCAACCTGCATATCATCAGCACCAAACGCTGGGGCAATGTGCACTAAACCCGTACCATCCTCGGTGGTCACAAAATCACCCAGAACCACATAATGTGCAGGTTTTTCAGTTGGCAAGAAGGTAAACAACGGGAGGTACTTTTTACCTTTTAGTTGTTTCCCTTTAAATTTATTAATGACCTGAACCGGCTCATCACCAAATACACTGACCAGGAGCGATTCAGCCAGAATTAACCTTTCCTTTGAACCATCCGCCAGCGATCGTTCAATTGTGACATAATCTACATCCGCCCCGGCTGCAACTGCCACATTCGCGGGCAGAGTCCAGGGTGTAGTTGTCCATACTAAAAGCGACGTACCTGGTGTATCAACCAGCGGCATACGAACAAATACAGATGGGTCAGTTGCATCGCGATATCCCTGCGCCACTTCATGATCTGATAACGGAGTGCCACAGCGCGGGCAGTAGGGAACCACTTTATAACCCTGGTAGAGAAGATCTCTATCCCAGAAATTGCGCAGGATTGACCACACGGATTCAATATATTCGTTCTTGAAGGTGACATACGCTTTTTCAAGGTCCACCCAGTATCCGATGCGATCAGTGAGCTTTTCCCACTCCTGGATGTATGTAAAAGCTGATTCACGGCAGAGCGCATTGAATTTGGCGATACCGTAATCTTCGATTTGCTGTTTATTCTTAAAGCCAAGTTTCTTTTCGACTTCAATCTCCACTGGCAGGCCGTGGGTATCCCAGCCGCCGCGACGAGAAACATGGTAACCCTGCATCGTTTTATAACGGGGGAAGATATCTTTGAATGCCCTCGCTAAAACATGATGCACACCTGGTTTTCCATTCGCGGTGGGTGGACCCTCGAAGAATACATATTCGGGTCCTCCTTCACGTTCTGACATACTTTTTTGAAAAATTTCATGATTCTGCCAGTGATGTAAAACCTTGAGTTCCATTCTTGTAACATCTAGCTTTGGCAGTACAGGCTCAAACATACTTCCTCCATGTAAAATAAAACTCCCGTCCCTGGTCAGGGACGGGAGAAAATTCCCGCGGTACCACCCTGTTTCTCGATTGACCGAGCACTTGTCAGGTACATCCGCACGGATAGACCAGTTTCAAGATAACGGCAGAACAGCCGGCGCACTTACTTGCGATTGCTTTCAGATTGCAGCTCCGGAAGGATTTTCGGCTTTTTCACCTTACCCGGCTCACACCATTCCCGGATTCGCTGACAAGGTTTGAAAGCGTACTCGTTTCCATCATCGCTTTTGATTTTTCGATTATGCCATAAACTGGCAAATTTATCAACGTAAGTTACTGAATCACTTCATAAAACAGTGGCAATGGATCGCATTTGCTAGAAGACCACTGATAACCTGAAAGAATCCGCTGCCTGGCAGTTTCAAATGAATGTTCATCCTTCGCATGCAGGGTGAATAACGGTTGTCCTTTCTCAACAAAATCACCAACTTTCTGATGCACAATAATCCCAACAGAGTGGTCGATTAAATCTTCCTTCTTAGATCGCCCCGCACCCATTTCTACAGAAGTCTCGCCAATGGTCAAGGCATCCACTCGGCACAGGTAACCACTCTCAGGCGAAACAACGTCTCGTACGACTGGAGCCACAGGGAATTTTTCAGGATGATCGACGTAAGAAACATCTCCACCCTGATTCTTCACCAATCTGCGAAATTTTTCAAATCCCGCGCCAGACCGGATCGCATTTTCGGCCATCATGCGCGCCGTATCCAGATCGCCAGCCTTTTCACCCAAAACAAGCATGTGAGCAGCAACGGTCAGACAGTGCTCGGTGAAATCTGCAGGGCCCTCACCTTTGAGGGTATCAATAGCTTCTTTAACTTCCAGCGCATTGCCAACTGCTTTGCCTAATGGTTGATTCATATCTGAAAGTAGCGCAACCACGCGTCTATTGCTGAGCTTGCCAATCGCCACCATCAGACGAGAAAGCTGACGGGCTTCATCAAGAGTCTTCATGAAAGCACCAGTCCCAACTTTAACATCAAGAACAATACCTCTGGCGCCACCGGCTATCTTCTTACTCATCACAGAAGAAGCAATCAAAGGAATGGATTGCACCGTTCCGGTGACATCTCGCAGCGCGTAGAGTTTTCCATCAGCCGGCGCCAGATCGCTGCTCTGGCCTGCAAGAACTAAACCTTCATCTCTTAGCAAACGAATGAATTCTTCTTGAGTCAGATTAACATTGAATCCCGGAATAGATTCGATTTTGTCCAAAGTTCCACCGGTAAACCCCAGCCCTCTACCTGACATCTTACCTACGGGCAGCCCGCATGAGGCAACAAGGGGCTCAGCAACAAGCGTGGTTTTATCTCCTACCCCTCCCGTCGAGTGTTTATCAACCTCGATCGGTACAATCCCAGACAAATCAAGTACTTCTCCTGAATTCGCGATTGCAAGGGTCAGGTCAGTGGTTTCTTGATCGGTCATTCCATTCAACAGTACGGCCATCGCCCATGCAGAGACCTGATAATCGGGGATTTCATTACGAGCCATTCCGTTCACAAAGAATTGAATTTCTTCTGCAGTCAGCTCATGTTTGTCACGTTTTTTAATAATGATATCAACCGCTCTCATTTGAACTCCATTTCGTGTATGTCAGACAACTATTGTATTATACCAACCGGTTAAAATAAAAGACCAGTTCCTGCGGAGCTGGTCTTAAGTTGAAAAAAAGTCAAATCAGTTTTTCAGCGAAATGGTTACCTTGCGATAGGGTTCTTCGCCAACACTCTCGGTATAAACTTGTGGATGATCACGCAATTCAAGGTGGATTACCCGACGTTCATTGGCTGGCATCGGTTCGAGAGTTTGCTTGCGACCAGTTTGAATGGCTTGTTCGGCCATCTTACGCCCTAACTGACGCAATTGACGTTCTCTTCGATTTCGGTAACCCTGGACGTCGATGAGCATAGGAACCCAGCGGCCAAGTTCTTTGCTTACAATCAGGCTGGAGATATATTGCAGCGCGTTCAAGGTTTCAGACCGTCTGCCAATTAAAATGCTGAGGTCCTTCCCTTCAATATCGATCATAGCCAGGCGGTCATCTTTTTCATCCTGAGGTTCAACATACCGAGCCGTCACCTCAGCGCGGACGCGCATTCTCTCAAGAAGTTCAGTCACCACAGACTTGGCTGTTTTCAGGTTTTGAAGTTCTTCTTCACTTAACTGTGATTCATCAATCGCGTGAATTTCGCTTTGAACAACCTGGTTCACCTCTTGTGGAATTTCCGTCTGGACGTTTTCATCTTCAAGCAACTTGTCAAAGGGTTTAACAGTTAATCTAACTCGCGACTGCCGACCACCGATACCTAATAATCCCTTCGAACCGCCATCCAGGATCTCAATTTCCACCATATCTTTGGTAAGTCCGAGTTGTTCCAATCCTTTTGCGACCGCTTCTTCAGTGCTTGGTGCAATGATCTCCAGTGTGGTTTTTTCTTGGCTCATACTTTCCTCGAAATGATTTGTGCTTTTATTTTTTTACAGGTGTCTCGGTTTTCTTCCAGAACAACAGGTTGTTCCAGTGTACGTTGCCAGAAATGGCATATTGAGCAATTTGAATCAGGTTGGTTGTGACAAAATAGATCGCCAGACCTGATTGCAGCGACCAGGCAAGCCATCCCATTAAAACAGGCATGTAAAGGTTCATCATTTTTGTCATCATCGCGCTCTGGTCGTTTGTTCCGGGTTGAGAAGGAGGCGTGATAATTTTCGTCGAAATGTAAGTGGTAATGACTACGATGATCGCCAGTACCGGGATTCCAAAATTGGTTCCAGGGATATAGAGACGTTCCGGCTGCCCCATTTCCATCCAGAGGAATTTGCTGTTAAGTGGCAGAATTTCTGAGATCTGGAGTAGTTTTGGGTATATATGCCGTGAGAGATTCAACAGGTCAATTGGCGCAGAGGCCAATGATTGAATTAAAGCCTGGTAAAGCCCGATGATAATTGGAAACTGGATCAAAGTTGGAAGACATGAAGAGAGCGGGTTGATTTTTAATTCCTGGTAGAGCTTCATCTGCTCTTGGGCCAGTTTCTCTTTATCATTTGCATATTTTTTCTGTATTTCGATATATCGCTTGTCACTCTGCAGCTCCTGCATCGCCTTTGAGCTTTTAATTTGTTTCTGGGTTAAGGGATACAGAATGACCCTGGTTAATGTCGTGAATAGAATGATGGCAATACCAAAATTCCCAACCAGGTTATAAATCCACAAAAGTAAGTTTATGAACGGTTCAATAATGATCGTTTCCCACATTTCATTCCATCCTTATTACTTGGCTGAGAAATACCAATTTTGGTTTCCATTGGCATCCATGGCGACCAGGGGTTCATCGCCGTTGTTGACAATCACGATCAGCCTTTCACCGCTGGTTTGAAGGTTCCCGTAAATGTTGCCCTTTAATGTCCGTGTCCAAACCTTTGCACCAGTGAATCCGACCATAATCAATTCGCCATCCTCATTGCCAAAGATGATCCCATTTTCAAAGAGACCTCCCCGTCCAAGGATTGCGCTATCAGTTTGAATGAATTGTTCTTGTGTGCCATCAACAGCATTCAGGATATTGATATTTCCTGTTTGATCTCCGAAATAGAGTTTACCTTCATGTAACACCGGTTCAGCCCAAACACCACCACTAACTTTGGTCTGCCATGCAATGGTTCCGTCAGCAGCATTCACTGCAAAAACACCACCATCCAGGTTTCCAAGATACAAGATGCCATTTTCGTCTAACGCAGCGCGTGCAACAAGTGAAGCGCCGAGATCTGTCTTCCATTTCATTTCACCGGTTGATGAATCAAGGGCATACAGGTAATGATCCATGCAAGGAACATAGACCATCACCCCGTCAGTCACCGGTTTTGTCCAGAAAGCAGCTCCGCCTGTGAACCTCCACACTTCTTTACCATTGAGATCGAGAGCATAAATATTATGGTCTGCATTTGGAGCGATGATTAAATCATTGATCACCAGCGGGCTGTCGATATAACGAGATTTGGCCTCAGTAAATTGCCAGTTCTCAGTTCCATCCGATGCTTTCAGGCTGGTGAGCAACTTTCCGTAGTCGCCAACGATCAACTGATCACCAGCCAGAACTGGCTCAGCAAAGAATAATCGCGATGCAGATGATTTTTCTGGATACTGCCATATAATATTGCCGTTATCTTCTTTAAGAGCATAAACTGTGCTTGAACCGGCATAGTACACGGTATCACCTGAAATTAATGCCCCTGACCATGCATTCGTCGCACCAGCGCCAGAACATGCCGTCAGGAGTAATCCCAGCAATGCAATTACAAGAATCAGGCTAAATCGTTTCATATTCATACGTATTGTTCCCTTATCAATTTGGGGTCCATGGAGAGATTCATTCAAGGTACTGGATCGAATCCGCCAGGGTTGAATGGGTTACAGCGTAAAACCCTCCAGATTGCCATTAACGTACCTTTAATCGCACCATATTTATAAACTGCCTGGTACCCATAGTGTGAGCAAGATGGATAAAAACGGCAGGTATTTGCAGGTAAAGCAGGTGAAACCACCAGTTGGTAAATGCGGATGAGTATAAGAATAGGGATCCGCGGTATGTTGATTAATTTTAGTGGAAGATCACGCAAGCGTGGTTCCTCAATGTGAATATGTTGATCTTCCTGTACCATAATCGTTTGAGACAATGATTTTTGCTCTTTCCAGCAATTCAAATACTGCTGAACGAATTTCTAAAAAAGAAGCATTACGTGCAGGTTCACGAGCAATGATAACAAGGTCTTTGGATTCCTGCAACTCTGGAAGAATCTGGGTGGCGATCTCTCTTAATCGGCGTTTTACTCTATTGCGATGAACCGCTGACCCAATTGACCTCGTAGCAACAATGCCAATTCTTGGATTTTCTGCTTCTCCGTCACCAATAACAATGACTGCAAGCGGGTGGGCATAAGATCTTCCCAAACGCCTCACCCGCTTGAAGTCAATCGATCGGGTTAACCGATACTTCTGTTTCACTCATTACCCTGCCCGTCACCTTATCGAACATTTCGATGATTCACCAGTTCCGGACAAAAAACATGATTACCAGTTGATCTTCTTGACGTGGTTATTCATGCTCACCGTCAATTTGTGGCGGCCTCTGGCACGTCTTCTCTTCAAAACTTCGCGTCCATCAGCAGTTGCCATGCGTGAACGGAAACCATGCACACGAACGCGCCGGCGAATTCTCGGTTGATAGGTCCTCTTCGTCATTCTACTTCCTCTCAATTATCATCTTAATTAATAAATCCGCAAAATTGAATTATACACTAAGGTTGTCTACCGGTCAAAGGTATTAAGGATGATCTGGCATGGCAAACAATTCAGCCATTTGCTTCGCACCTTCTGAATCAGTGATTGCCAGCACTTCATCATCGGCTTGAATAATGGTAGAGCCTTGAGGCAGAACAAGCTCTCCTTTTCGGATCACAGCTGAAATAACACATTTCGCCGGAAGTTTTAACTCTTTAATTTGCTTTCCGACCGCTTTGGCATTTTGGGGTACTTTTTCCTCTACGAGTGAATATTTTCCGCGCCTCAGTTTGAGTAAGGTCATCATGTCTCCCAATGACATTTCCTCTTCGATCAAACGCGATAGAATATCTGCCTGATTGACAGCTACATCAACCCGAAATTTTTTATCAAACAGCCAGGCATTACGTGGATTGTTTACCCTGGCAATGGTTCTTTTTACACCGTAATGCTCGCGAACCAGGTAGCACAGCGCAAGGTTATCTGCATCTGAAGGTGTCGTTGCAGCAAACACATTGGCATGCATAATATCAGCCTGCTCAAGAATATCAGTATCAAGCGGATTGCCTGAAAAAATCGCTTCGGTAGGAATTTCTTTGTGAATGCGCGAGAGAATATCTTTGCGATATTCAACCAGATTGACCTTATGGTTGATACTGATTAAGTATTTGGCCAGTTGTGTACCAGTTCGTCCTCCGCCAGCAATTACCACAAACATATCAACCTTCCTTCCTGCTTTTTAAATTCTTTCGGGTGTCACTAATTCCTTCCATCGTTGCCGCAACAGTTAATACATCTCCGGTTTTCAACACAGTATCCGCTTCAGGTAGAATGGCAGCTCCGGCACGCGTGACTGCCAGCCACTTACATTCATTGCAGGTGATCAGATCACTCACCTTTTTACCATCCCACTCGGCAGGTATATGCAATTCATAAACCTCGACTTCTCCGTTGCCTGCACTGAATACCGTTCGAACCTCTGAGTCTGACAACAATTCTTCCACCCGTTGGGCTCCCCAGCTGGTTGAACTGACCACTTGAATATTGAATACCTCAAATAGCTTTCGCAGTTTTGGATCATAATTTCTGGCTACAACAACAGGTACATTGAATTCTGTCTTTGCCACATGGCTTACAACTGCATTGAGAGGATCATAATTCGTTACCGCCGCCAGACCATCACAGGTTTCAATCCCGGCACGAATGAGAATATCTTGATTGAGAGCATCACCTTCCAGAATGCGGCCTTCAAATTCTGGTGGAAGATTATTAAACGCATTCTTGTTTTCATCCACCACCGACACCTGGTGGCCCTGTTTGTAAAGATTGTTTGCTAACTCTGCACCAATTCGACCACAACCCACAACAATTATCTTCATAATTCCTCGAATTTAATGTACCTGGTATGGAACTTCCATGATCACAATATCTTTACGCGACATGAGTACTCTTCGCAACGTATCCGCAGTTCGGGCGTGCAGCCAACTGCTAGCTGCATGTCTGGGGATGAATTGCGGGACCACAATACTGATCATTTCATTTGGCTTCCGATTCTTATCAATCTCTTCAATATATTCCAGGAGCGGTTCAATAAATAGACGATAAGGAGATTCAATGACCATTAAGCGGTAACCATCACCCCACATCTCCCATTTCTCCTGCAGTTTTTTCGTTTCCACCGGATCAATGGAAACATGCACGGCGGTGATGTCATCTGAAAGCGTTTTTGCATACCTTAATGCGGCAAGCGTGCCCTTATGAACACCACCCAATAAAAGTAAAACCCGCTGATTGGCAATCCGCACCGGCGGAGAATACTGTTCCAGAGAAAGATCCTTCGCTAATCTCGAATAGTGCCGATGAACCATTGAAAAAGCGAGCACCAGTATTGGAATGAGGATGATGACCACCCATGCACCATCGGTGAATTTTGTAATGGCGAAAACAAACATAACAATCGCAGTAACAATCGCTCCAAGACCATTGATAATCATCTTGTGCAGCCAACCCTGGTCTTCGTGAAGCGTTGACCCACGTTCCACAACTGTCTCGCCTGATTTTAACTTTCCAGTCTTCCACCAGCGCCTTGCCATTCCTGCCTGAGAGAGCGTAAATGACATGAAAACTCCAATGGCATAAAGCGGAATCAAACGAGTGACACTGGCGCGGAATACAATGATCAACAAACTGGAAATTATGGCGAGAGCGACGATACCTTTTGAAAAGACAAGACGGCTTCCCCGATAAGTCAATTGCCTGGGTAAATATCCATCTGCTGCCGCGATCGCCGCCAGGCGCGGAAACCCGGCAAAAGCTGTATTTGCCGCCATGATCAAAATAATGGTCGTTGCTGCAATTGTCAGAAGGTAAAGGATGCCGCGCGAATCAAATACTGTTCTGGCAAGCTGCGAGATTACCGTTTCTTCTTCAGAAGGCAATACGCCCACGTGGTTCCCAAGGAAAGAGATCGAGACCAGAAGGCTTCCGAGTATGAGGCCCATGAAAATCAGGGTTGTCGCAGCATTTTTACTGCGGGGTTCTTTGAAAGCGGTCACTCCATTCGAGACCGCTTCCACGCCGGTTACGGCAGTGGTACCAGAAGCAAATGCTTTAAGAATCAAGAACAAAGAGATGGGCTCCAGCAAAGTGTGGGCTTCCATTAGGTCTGTTGGGGGAGAATCCACCATGCCCAGCGTTCCCAGGAACAATTTGACAAACCCAACAATCATGGTGATGTATAGCATTAAGAGAAAGAAATAAGTTGGAACAGCGAAAGCTGTTCCAGACTCTTTAACTCCCCGAAGGTTGATCACCATCGCCAGCAGCACAAAAACAACCGCCACGATGACCTTGAAAGGACCTAAAACCGGAAAGGCCGAAACCAGTTGGGCTACACCCGATGATACAGAAACCGATACGGTGAGAATGTAATCTGTCAATAAAGCAGCAGCCGCAGTTTGTGCAGCCAGGTCATTGATATTGTCGCGGGCAACAACATACGCGCCGCCACCATCGGGGTACGCGTGTATGGTTTGCTGGTATGAAATAACCAGAATAGCCAGTAAAGCACATATACCAATAGCGATTGAAATCGAAAGGTGCAGCGCGGTCATTCCTGCCGCTGCGAGAATGATCAGCATTTCCTGTGGCGCATAAGCCACAGAAGACATCGCATCTGAAGAGAAGATTGCTAATCCGAGAAATTTGCCAATCGTCTGGTGGGGAGCATCAGCTGTTGACAACGGCCTTCCAATAAGAAAATGACGCCAGTTTTTCTTGGGTACATATTCTGCAGCACGACGAAAAACGGTCGTTCCACTTTGGTCTTCCATGCTCATATTCTTACATCACGCTTTCTATTAATCAAGCCAAAGGTGGTGATTATACAACGATTATAAATACCAATCAATCTACCATACATACATCATAACATTATTTTTCTTTGAGAATATTATATGGGCTTCTGATGGAAGTTCAACAAATATTTTTCTTCGCAATAACAACCAATTTTATGCCGTAATGATACCGTTGCTATATTTCTTTCCAACCACTCGATCAATTTTATTGCTGCGGTCTTCAGTTGAAAAAAGCTGGAATTGCAGATAATTGTCGCTCAATCCATGCATTAACCACCGTCCATCTGCTTTCTGCTGTGAAGTCTCCCACAATACCGCGAGTTCCTTCCCAATAAAATTGGTGGCAAATCTCTGAGCATCATCTTCGAGGGTTAAACGCATCCTTCTGCTCCGCTCAATCGTGATACTACCATGAAGTCTGCCGGGCATCCGGGCTGCAGCTGTGCCTTCGCGCGCTGAAAAGCGAAAGACATGCCCGCCTGCAAAGCCAATTTTCTTTACAAATTCGAGGCTTTCCTCAAATTCACTTTCAGACTCTCCAGGAAATCCAACAATGATATCAGTGGTAATGGCTAATCCAGGGATCATCCGGCGTGCGGTTTCGACCAGGTTGTAGAATTTTTCAGGTGTCGTGTTGCGCACCATCCGATGCAGCACCGCTGATGATCCTGATTGAAGCGGCAAGTGCAAATGACGGCACATCCGTTTATCCTGCCAGAGAGAGAAAAATTCTTCGTCTAAATCCCATGGTTCGGTAGATGATAATCTGATCCGTTCAATCGAAGTTTCTCTTAACAAAAAGCGAATGAGCCATGCAAGATTGTGTTTTTCTGGTAGATCTCTGCCCCACGCACCCAGATTCACTCCGGTTAAAACGACTTCATGCGCTCCGCCAGCTTCTGCAGCGTGAATCTCACTCACGATGATTTTCTGATCGATGCTCACACTTCGCCCACGCGCAATCCGGGTGATGCAGTACGTGCAATAATTATTGCAGCCGTCTTGAGCTTTAATAAAAGCACGTGTTCGCTTATGTATGCCTGGAAGCGGTTTTCGGACGATAGGCTCTAATTCATAAACTTCTGGTAAACCAAACACCAAGGAGGGAATCCTGGCTTTTTGGTCATTTGTAAACACCCGGGTGATTCCAGGCAGTTTCATCACTGCCTCAGGTTCGAGGGTTGCCAGGCATCCTGTCAGGAAAATCTCAGGTGCTCCGGCTCGATAAGCCTGCCGCGCTTTCTGTCGTGAATCTGATGCTGCTGCAGCGGTTACTGCGCAACTGTTGATAATAACCAGATCTGCTTCTTCCACGCTTTCGGCAATACCATACCCCGCAGCCCGAAATTGGGCTGCCATGAGTTCAATTTCTGCCTGGTTCAGGCGACAGCCAACTGAATCAAAAAAGACTTTCATTGTGTTTAAGGTTGAGTAACCCGCAGGTTATCGAAAAGCACCTTCACACCCGGTGTGTCGTATGCCCCAGCAATGAGCCCAATCCTGCCATCAGAAAAAGAATCATCTTTAACCTCAGCCAGCAGCACATCATTGACGATCAGGGAAAGGATATTATCCTCGCACACAACCTGAATGTGGTTCACCACTCCCCCCTGGCGGATTGCTTCACTGAAATTCATATTGCCTTCCGCTGAAGACATCACCATTTGACCGTCGATCATTTTATAAATTCCATAATACCCATCATGACTGATCATAAAACCATAATAATTGTCATTGTCTTGAAAACGACAGATGACTCCCAGAGCATCGTTGGTGGGACCTGAGAGAAGGACGGCATCTACATCAATTCTTGCATCCGTATACCTGTCTCCGTTTACTGACCAGAAAAGATACTGAGGCAGATTCACGGTGATGACCATACCCTCGTATTCGAAACCAATACTTCCGCCTTCCCTGCCCAAGGTTCCCCACCCGGTCGGCGAACCGGAAAAATCATCTTCAAAAAGCACATCACCAGGTTGAGCGGCGGGCTGAACAGGCGAGAATGGTTTCATCTGGTCGCATGCAGTTAATAGAAGCAGGCAAAGGATGATGAGGGTAATTTTTCTTAGCAAAATGGTTCTTCTCCTATGATCCAGCTGACTTGCAATCTATTATACCTTCTGGAAAATTATTTACCGCCATTTTCAATCAATAGCCGGTTAGCCATATCACGTAAACGGCTTTCTTCAGCCACTTCAGCCGCCCGGCGTAAATAACCAAACGCAATTTCCCTTTCGCCGCTGTAGATATGTACCTGGCCCAGATGAATCAGGATCGCGGCCTGATCAGGATCGAGTGCATCTGCCTGAAGAAAGTATCGTTCTGCGCTGTCCAGATCTCCCAGTAGCATCAAGCCAGTTCCCATCAGGTCAAGCAGCGCTGGTGAATTTGGATAAAGCAACAGCGCCTTCCTGGCGGCATTTAATCCAATGGTATTAACCTCGTAATTGCGGCTGATGCTAAACACAGCCAGAGCTTTCCATGCTACCCAATTTGATTCATCCATTTGGATTGCCATTTGATAATGTTTCAGGGCATCTTCCAATTCACCCATTTGAGCCAGTACGTTGGCAGTCTCAATCTCCCACACCACCGCTGATGGATTTGCTTCCAGCGCTCGTTTTAAATACTCCAGAGCAACTTCAGGTTTTCCCTGCCTGTTAAAATATAGAGCTACCAGGCCATTCACCATTTCGCCATCCGGATCAAGTTCCATGGCTTTTTTCAGTGCGGGGAAACCATCTTCTCCCATTTGTTGCAATGCTTCAGCCAGCAATGCCTGACCTATCGCATGATCAGGATCAAGGTCAACGGCCTGTTGAAATGCACGCGCAGCTACATCCCATTCTTCAATCTGCGCAAGTGCCTGCCCGATGTAAATAAATCGTTCAACTGAGCCCGCAATATCCTTCGTGTTATCAAGCAAATCCAAGAGAACCTGGGCTTCCCTTTGTCGACGAACGTCTGTTAACGCAACTTGTAAATATTGCCCTGCGCTATCTGGTTCCTGTGCTGCCAATTGAATGCCTAATTGATAATTTAACTCGCAGTTTTTTGAATCCAATGAATAAGCGGATAATAATGTGTTCAACGCACCAAAGGTGTCATTGATCCGCCGTTGAAGAGCCGCAGTCTGCATCAATATAAACACATCCTGTTCCGCACTTACCCCACGTAAGACTTCTTTTGCCTGATCTTTCTCATCTAACCCTAAGAGAGCATCAGCCAGCCAAACCTTACCTTGCGAATCCAGTTGACCCAGCGTATCAGCATGTTTAAATGCATCGATTGCTTCTTCTAAGTCTCCATTATTCATATATAATCGACCAGCTCTCTGCCAGAGATCCCCACGCCATGGAGAAAACTGAAGCAGTTTGATGCCATACTCGATCTCCACAGCAGCCTCTCCAGAAAGATATGCATTTTTTACCTGGTGCGAGGCTTCTAAATAGTCTGCTGCAAATGGAGAAATTGGAATTAAAAACACGATTCCAAGCGGAAAAAGGATTAGAAAAAAACTTAAGAGTTTTTGCTTGAAATTCACAAGATAATTATAGCCTACCGCCCGCTCACTTTTTTCTAAGCCAAAGTCGGCAATAAGAATTTCACTCGATAAGGTGCTTGACATCGATTTAACTAAATGGTAAATTATTTTTATTGTAAGCGGTGAGGGGTTTACAACCTGCCGCAATCATTTTTGGATATGGAGAGTAATAGAATGGCAGAACGTTTTGTAGGGACCGTTAAGTGGTTTAATCCCGCCAAGGGGTACGGTTTCATCGGTCGCGATGGAGCTGAGGATGTCTTTGTCCATTTTTCTGCCATCCAGATGGATGGCTATAAGGTTCTAAAGGAAGGTCAGCAAGTAGAGTTTTCTGTTGAAACAGGCCCTAAAGGACTGCAGGCAGCCAATGTAAAGGCGATCGAGTAATCCTTTTGCCTTTGAAAAAAAAGCAGAGCCTTTGGCTCTGCTTTTTTTTATTTCACAGGCTTTGAATAGCGTGAACCATTCTTTCCAAAGCTAGTGTTAATGTAGAGCGAGAGCAGGCAAAATTCAAGCGCACATATCCACTACCGGGTTCGCCAAAGTCTGCCCCATCATTCAGTGCAACTCTTGCCCGTTCCAGGAAAAATTTCTGCGGGGTTAAAGGCAGATTTAAATCACGGCAATCCAACCAGGCCAGGTATGTAGCTTCAGGTTTGACCATTTTGATTTGTGGGATATTCTTTTTCAAATAATCGTAAAGAAAATCCCGGTTACTTTCCAGTAAACCAAGCACTTCCCGCAGCCAAAGATCGCCATCACGATAAGCGGCCTCAGCAGCTGTCATCCCCATGATATTCACCCAACCCAGCAACCCACGGCGTGCATTCTCAATTCTCTGTCGTAGCTCAGGATTGGTGCAAATCAATATTGAACAGGCTAAACCAGGAATATTGTAAGTCTTACTTGGAGCCATCAACGTCACTGTATGGGCTGCAATTTCAGGATCAATCGACGCAATTGGTAAATGTTTGTGACCAGAATAAACCAGATCGCAATGGATCTCATCCGCGCAGATCACCACATCATGGCGTAGACAGATTTCCGCCATCCCGCTGAGTTCCTCCTGCGTATACACCCGCCCAATAGGATTATGCGGATTACAAAGCATGAAACAACGCGTATCAGCCGTAATCGATTTCTCAAAGGTATTCAGGTCAACACCATATTTTCCATCGGCATTCAGTTTGATTTCGTTAAAAACACTTTTAGCACCAGCGTTTTGTGGGACGGTAAAAACGGAGGGTAAACCGGTGTCTGAATCAGGATGGATTGGCCTGGTTGCACGACTGCCTGGCTTACGACATTAAAACCTGAAATGACCCCTGGGATGAAGAGAATGTCATCCCTGCTGATCTTCCAGTGATAGCGCACATCCATTCGTTCGATAAGCAAATCTTTGAGTGTTAAAGATTCCAATCCATATCCAAACACACCATGTTCCACACGCCTCTTTAATGCATCGATCACCTCTGGAGGAGATGAAAAATCCATGTCTGCAATCCATAATGGAAGAACATCCTCGCCAAATACCCCCCATTTGATACTGTCAGTATTTCGACGGTCAGGCGTATTGATCATCTCATCAACCTCTCAATAGATTTTTAACTTCAGGCATTATATCCCCAAACCAGAGGAATGCTTTCAGCATCTATATCTGATATACTCATTTCATGCCAGATCAAAATTCCACAACCCTCCCTCAACTTACCCTGCTTGCTGCCGCAAATTGGAAAGATTACACCCTGCTTGATAGCGGTGGCGGATTAAAACTGGAGCAGTTTGGCCAGGTGCGCTTGATTCGGCCAGAACCTGAGGCTGTCTGGCGGCCTGCTCTGCCCGATATAGAATGGAAAAAAGCTGATGCGGTATATAAACCTGCGCCCGAAGAAAACGGCGGTCACTGGGAATACCACCGCACACTGCCAGACCGTTGGAAGATGAGTTATCAAGGGCTTTCCTTTTGGGTTCAAACTTCGGCATCACGTCACCTGGGAGTCTTTCCAGAGCAATCCTGTCAATGGGACTGGGCAGATCGTGTGATCCGGTCATCTCAAACAAAACCAAAAGTTCTCAACCTGTTCGGTTATACAGGTATTGCAACCCTCGCAGCTGCCCGTGCGGGTGCACAGGTCACTCACCTGGATGCTTCTCGTAAGGTGATCACCTGGGCAAACGATAATCAAAAATTATGCGGCTTTGATTCATTTTCCATTCGTTGGATCCTGGATGATGCCATGAAATTTGTGCAGCGTGAACAACGCCGCGGGAATCGTTATGACGGCATTATTCTTGACCCACCAAAATTCGGCCGTGGCCCCAAAGGCGAAGTATGGGAATTTTACAAACTGCTCCCCGACCTGTTGGATGCCTGCCGTCAAATCTTGTCACCACAGCCATTGTTTGTGCAGCTGACCGCCTACGCAGTAAAGGCGTCTGCTGCAACCATGTTTTACGCCATAAGCGAGATGACCAGTGCATTTTCTGGCGTCACAACCGCTGGTGAGATTGGTCTCCGGGAGCAATCCGCCGGTCGATACCTTTCAACAGCGATTTACGCTCGTTGGTGCCAAAGCGAAATTTTCAAAAAAATAAACATTAATTGATCCCATTCGGGAGGATATCTCTTATGGACTCTCAATCTTTCCATCGTTTTCCCTTCGCTCACACATACTCAATCGTTGCACGCGATCCTGAGACAGGCCAATTGGGTGTTGCAGTTCAATCACACTGGTTCTCCACTGGTTCTATTGTCACCTGGGCACAACCAGGCGTCGGAGCTGTTGCCACCCAATCAATGGTCGAAGTCAGTTACGGCCCACTCAGTTTAAGCGGTTTGCATTCAGGGAAAAAACCCGGCGAAATTTTGAGGGATCTGCTTCAAAAAGATAAAGAACGTGAACTGCGGCAAGTCGCCATTGTGGATTCAAGAGGTGACATTGCAGTCCATACTGGTTCACATTGTATTGCTGAAGCCGGTCACCAAACTGGTTTTCAGTATTCAGTTCAGGCGAATATGATGCTTAAAAATACTGTGTGGCCGGCCATGGCAGCAGCCTACGAAAAAGCTAACGGCGATCTGGCTGAGCGTTTGCTGGCTGCCCTAGACGCTGCCCAAGAAGAAGGGGGCGACATTCGCGGGAAACAATCCGCAGCCATACTGGTGGTATCAGGTGAGCGAACTGACGAGCCATGGAAGGGTATCCTAATTGATTTACGTGTTGATGACCACCCCGAGCCATTAATCGAATTACACCGCTTGCTCAAAGTGCAGCGCGCGTATGAAGCCATGAACCGCGGTGATGCTTTTTTGAGCGAGGGACGGGTGAAAGAAGCCTTCCAGGCATACGAACAGGGCGCTTCTCTAGCGCCTGAGATTGATGAACTTCCATTCTGGCAAGCGGTTACCCTCGTAGAAACAGGCCGAGTGGAAGAAGCCCTGCCCATTTTCGCCCGACTTTTCGAAAAAGAACCCAATTGGGCTCTTCTGCTGCAACGACTGCCAGCGGCTGGCTTATTCTCAGAAGATCATGCATTGATGGAAAGGATCCTGAAGCTCGTAAAATAGGGCAAAAAGACCGGAATCTCAATTGCTGATTCCGGTCTTTTTCATTTTGAGGATATTTTGAAAGTATTTATTTTCAGTAATTCAGTCAAACCGGTTGTCAATAAATTAAGAAATCAATATTGAATGAAATCAACTGAAAATTCTTATTTCACCGAACTTACTCACCAGTCATGAAAAGACCCAACACACGATCAAGTGTGATTTTTCTTTTCATTAATTCAGTGCGCACTTTTCTCATGAACTTGAAATGAACCGGAAAATGAGGTTCAAGCTCCGCAAGAAAAGCCTTTGAATAATATTTTTCCATGCGTAAGATGCCATCGATCATCAGCAGGTCGATTCCCTTCATCGACATTTGTTTCAATGGTCTGACGCGTTCATGATCAAAATACTCCATTCCTTGCAACACCTGGTGGGCAAAACAAAACAGGCGCCGCGCAACCAAATCAGCCTTTCCAATTCGGGCAGCGTCTGTGAAAATTGTCAATGCATTCTTCTGCAGATCGCTTTCCATGTCCTCCTGGTCATCCATCAACTGCGCGAATGCACCGAAATTAAAAATAATGCCCATTTCCCCTTCATTCAACTCACCTGCAGCCAGAACGCCGTCTGCCAACACTGAGGTTCCCCCCTTGCTAAATGTAACACCCAGCACATCTACCAAATATGGCGGAACCGGAGATTCAGGCATACGCATGCTTCTATCTTGCGCTGCGTGGATCGCAAGCAGACTATCAAACACTTGCGGATATTGTTCCCTCCGATATTGACTTTCAATCATTTTCACCAGGTCAAGCACCTGTTGCTCATTGGCATTCATCGGTTTAACCACTGCGCCGGTCAACCAGGCATAAAATCGCTCGTTAAAGGCGATCTTCTCTGCACGACTAAGCCGCGGATCATCCAGATAATTATCAGAAACGGGATACAACATACTGTAAGCAAACAATGCAGGGGTTAGTTGAATGGGCAAATCCAGCAGTGCTTGAAGGTAGTTGCTTGTCCAAACGTTGCGGCTCGCCTGGTAAATATCGCTGGTGTCCATTTTCGGATCAAAGCTCCGCGCCTGCCTGTAAAACTCTCCCGAAACCTGATCGATTCCCAGGTCATGAAAGCAATTGGTCTGTTCATCTGACAGATCGAAAACTTTACCAGAAAACTCTTTTAGTCGTTCACCAGCCTCAAAAGACTTCTGTTTTTGCTCTTCTGGATCACTTTTTTTCAGGGATAATTGTTTTTCAAGCCAGGCCAATAGCTCTGAAACCCGCTCTTCATTTTCTCTTTTTTTACCGCTTGAGAATTCCACCGGAATGGACAATGATCCCTGATCGCAGGTATACCAAATCTCCCGCAGTTCTTCCGTCTGCCTCTTTTGAAATTCATCGATGGAAATGGATTGAAAGTTGATCATGTGATGATGTCTTTGATTGATATACGTCCTCCACAATCATGAGTTGCAAAAATCAACCGCCAATATCAACACAACCGGTAACTCTGTATGAGAAATGGATGAGTTTTCATGAATGACAACATCACCTCTTGACATCCTGGCAATTATCGCTAAAATTGCAAACAATTGAATATATATTCAAATGTTATATCGAAAGGGAGAAATGACATCGACATCGCTCTTAAGTGAACATACAGCCGCACATGTGGCAGAACTTTTTCGCGCGTTCAGTGATACAAGCCGCGTTCGTATTCTTTCTGTGATCATCGACCAGGAAATGAATGTCTCTCAATTGGCTGAACTTGTGGGTGTGACAGAGTCAGCGGTTTCACACCATATGCGCGGTCTGCGTCAGATGCGCCTGGTCAAGTCGAGGCGCGATGGCAAGGAAGTGTATTACTTTGTCGACGATCCCCACATTATTGCCCTTTTCAGGCAAGGGGTTGAACATATTAAAACGCGTTGATGACATCACAGATAACAAAACCATTCATATCGAAGGATTTCTATGAACACATCTACAATCACTGATACCTCTGCTGAAATACAGACCCACACCCCTCACACTGGACTCACCAGTGAGGAGGTACTTGCTCTTCGTACAAAATACGGAGAAAACCGTCTTCCCGGCGAGAAGGGTGTTTCGGTATGGTCAATCCTGCTCAACCAGTTGAAAAGCCCATTGGTTTATATCATTCTCGCCGCCGCCGGGATTTCACTCGCTCTGGGTGAGTTGGGCGACTTTACGATCATCATGGCTGTGGTGGTCATTGACGTCATTCTTGGTTTTATTCAGGAATACCAGGCACAGCGCACTTACGAAACCTTAAAGGGATTGCTAAAACCAACCACTACTGTCATCCGCGATGGACAGCGGGTTGAAGTCGAAGTATGGGAGTTGGTCCCTGGCGATCTTGTGGTTCTCAACGCTGGTGAAAAAGCGCCAGGGGATGGTGAAATCCTCGAAGCTACAAAATTATCTGTCGATGAAGCCTTCTTAACTGGTGAAAGCGAACCTGTCAACAAAGAAGCAAAAGGTAAAACTGAAATCTCATCACCTGATAACAACAATGCTCAACGCACACAGATATACATGGGATCTACCGTTATTACCGGAAGAGGCATCCTGCGTATTACAAAAATCGGCGTTGAAACAGAATTAGGTCAGATTGCAGCCAGTTTAAGCGAACATGTGGAAGAGGATACTCCCCTGCAAATTCGCTTAAAAGCGTTCAGCAAAATACTGACGTACATCGTTGTTGCTGCAACCGTGGTCATCTTGATCGTAGGGTTGATCATGGGACGTGAATTCTTTGAAATGCTCCGCACTTCAATTATTCTGGCCATTGCAGCCGTTCCCGAAGGCTTATTAATCGCGGTTACTGTCATTCTGGTCATCGGCATGCGTAAGATCTTGAAGCGCAACGGCCTGGTAAAGAGACTGTTAGCGGTAGAAACCCTTGGTTCGGTTACAACGATTTGCACAGATAAAACTGGCACATTAACTGAAGGCCATATGCGGGTTAATCGCGTCGACCTGAAAGATGAAGAACGCGCCTTACAAACCATGGTGCTATGCAATAACCTCGAAGGTCCGGTAGATATAGCCCTGTGGGAATATGCAGAGAAAACCATGTCCGTTGATCCACAAGTCCTTTTTGACAGCAGCCAGCGTCTGGCTGAAGAATTGTTCACCAGCGAAACAAAGTACATGATCACCGATGTTAAAAACAATATATTCAACGGTGAGCACTGCTTCTTTCTCAAGGGCGCTCCAGAGATTGTGCTCGGTATGTGCTCAGTATCATCTGAGGAACGCGCAAAAATCCTGACAAAAGTCGATGACTGGGCTGGACAGGGGTTGCGTCTTCTGGGATTGGCCTATCGAGTGAACGGATCGATGGAAAATTACAATGGATATACCTGGTTAGGATTGATTGGTCTGGAAGATCCAGTGCGAGCAGGTGTGTTAGAAGCCGTACAGGTCGCCAGTCAAGCCGGGATCAAGGTCAAGATGATCACTGGAGATTATCGAAAAACGGCTGAACACATCGCCTCAAATATTGGAATGCGGAAAGAGGGCGATCAGACGTTGGAGGGAAACCAGCTTGCATCTCTTACCGATGAACAGATCCAGCAGCAGGTAAAAAATACTTCCGTGTTCTCCCGAATCCGCCCGCAGGATAAATTCCGCATCGTCCGGGCGCTGCAGGCAAATGGTGAGGTAGCTGCGATGATCGGTGACGGTGTTAATGACGCACCGGCATTGAAACGTGCCAATATTGGCGTTGTGGTAGGAAGCGCTACAGATGTTGCCAAAGAAACGGCCGACCTTATCCTGCTCGATGACAACTTCCGCACCATCATTGCTGCCATTGAGGAAGGGCGAGTGATTTTCTCGAATATCCGCAAGGTAGTGGCTTATGTGCTTTCAAACTCTTTTGCGGAGGTACTGACCATCTTTACAGCCATGATGCTCCAATGGCCAACTCCCCTGGCAGTGGCACAGATTCTTTGGATCCACCTGATCTGTGATGGACCATTGGATATCGTGCTCAGCTTTGAATCCAAAGAAAAGGGGATTATGGAAGAAAAACCCCATTCGTTAAAGGCACCAATTCTAACGCGGTTAGGTGTATCCCTGATTGCTGTAATCAGCATCGCCAGCTCAATTTTTGCGCTGACCTTGTTCGGCCATTTCTTCCAGCTGCACAACAATCCCGCTGAAGGTCAAAGCATCGTGTTTGCCAGTTTTGCTATCAACTCGATCGTTTACATTTTCGCATATCGCAGCATGAGAGAGCCAATTTATCGCATGAATAAACTCAGCACCAACAAACCGCTCATTTGGGCAGTCATCGCTGGGTTCATTACCATTGCCATCCCCTTCTTGATCCCCGGATTAAGGAACATACTCGGAATCGTCCCCTTATCGCTTCAAGAATGGGGGTTGGTACTTGGAATTGCGGTGCTTCTGTTGATCTTCGTTGAAATTGCCAAAGCGATCAACCGCCGTTTCCCAAATAACGATTGATTGGCTCGGTACTTAACAAAGAAAACTCGTGTCGATCCCGCCATTCTCGATCAGGATGGCGGGATGAATAACCAAAATTTTTCGATAAAAAATGAATCGTTAATCATGTTATCGGCTGTTACAGTCAAAAAACATTGATACACTAGAGAATACCAATAAAACTTTGTTTTTTGATTTCTCATCGAGGTCGGATGAAATCAAATATTGATTGTTCCCGATTAAGAGGTTCGTTTCCTGCGATATCAAAGACACATTCGTTTTTAAGAATCAAAGTTTTTAGGTATGTGAGCATACATATACCGCTTTCAGTCACTTTTCTCTCTACATTTGATTGACAATAATGCCTTCTCACTCTACACTATTCTCATGCTTGCCTGCGTTAATGCCTGCGCTGTGATCGGACTGGAGGGGGTCATCGTTGATGTCGAAGTGGACCTGACTTCAGGAATTAAACCCCCGATTATTATTGTTGGGCTGCCAGATGCATCCGTGCAGGAGAGTCGCGAACGTGTGCAATCAGCCATTCGAAACACAGGCCTCGAATATCCACGTAAAAAAGTGCGCGTTAACCTCGCTCCCGCCACGGTGCGCAAAGAAGGCTCTGCATACGATTTACCCATTGCGCTGGGCATCTTGCTGGCTAACCGCCAGCTTCCTCCTGATAGCCTGAAAGACAGCCTGGTGATGGGCGAACTCTCCCTTGATGGCAGTGTGCGCCACATCCGCGGTGTGTTGCCCATGGCAGCCGTTGCCCGTCAACAGGGGTTTAAACGTGTTTTCGTTCCTGCCGAGGATGCTGCTGAAGCGGCCATATTTCCCGATCTTGAGGTCATCCCGGTAAATTCTCTTGAAGATCTTTACCGTCACCTCACTGGTTCTTCGATCATCTCCCCCCAGCCTCCGATATCTGTTGATCAGGTGGAAGTCGCTGTTCAAACTGATTTCCGCGAAATTAAAGGGCAGGAACATGTCAAACGTGCGCTCGAAGTAGCTGCAGCCGGGTCTCATAATTTGCTCATGATTGGTCCGCCGGGTTCTGGTAAAACGCTCATGGCGCGCGCACTGCCATCGATCCTCCCACGCATGACCGTGGAGGAGTCTCTTGATGTAACGCGCATTTACTCGGTTGCAGATGCGCTGCCAGCCGGGATTCCCCTGATCAAGAACAGGCCATTTCGTTCTCCACACCACACCATTTCTCACGCCGGTCTTGTGGGCGGCGGCAACTGGCCGCACCCCGGCGAGATCTCCCTTGCCCACCGCGGTGTTCTCTTCCTTGATGAATTCCCCGAGTTCGGTTCGCGCGTACTGGAAGTTTTACGCCAGCCGCTGGAAGACAAGGTGGTTACCATCAGCCGCGCGCAAGGCACGCTCACCTTCCCGGCCAATTTTCAACTGGTGGCGGCAATGAACCCATGCCCGTGCGGATACTACGGGGATGCCACCCATCCCTGTACCTGTTCACCCATGACGGTTACCAAATACCAGCGACGCATTTCCGGTCCGCTCCTTGACCGTATCGATATCCATGTTGAGGTACCGCGTGTGGATTATGAAAAATTATCCGATTCACGCCTTGGAGAAGCCTCCCAAGTGATCGCGCAGCGCGTGGAAACCGCACGCCAGCTGCAGCGCGAACGTTTCAAAGGCACCGCACTGACAGCCAATGCCGACATGCACCCGGCTGAGGTGCGCCAGTTCTGCAGCCTTGATGAACCCTGCCGCAGCCTGATGCGCGCCGCGATGAATCAAATGCAGCTTTCTGCGCGGGCTTACCACCGCATACTCAAGCTGGCGCGAACCATCGCTGACCTTGCCGGAAGCAGCCAGATCACCACCATCCATCTTGCCGAAGCCTTGCAGTACCGCCCCCGAGTAGATACCATCTAAAAACATAACTTCCATACCCGTTGATCGAGTCATTCTTTTGGGCTTTCTTGATTAGCTGTACAACAAAATTACTTGACTTTCAGTTGATAGAAAATTAATAAAGTTCACTTCCCTCTTATGGTAACCCTGGATTTGCTTGCCCTAAGAAACACCTTACCTGTTCCATGACCTCCTTGATCCACAGGCACAAGGGCATCCTCTGCCATCCGATGCAGTTTTTTATCTTCCAATTAAAGTCATCAAAAATCAGGCGGAGGTGCACCTTCCAATCAATTTGGGTGCGATTTGAATCCTGTTGCAGATGATATTTCAACTGTTATGCGGTTAAGCACGTTCCTGCTATGAAATTCAGTATTCCCCAACAGGGCACTCAACTTGAGCATAGTATCTTCACAGCGCAAAATAAAATTGTTGCATATTGGTTTCTGTTCTGTACTTGATACAATAGATATATGGACTCTCAAATAAGTGAAGGTGTTTCTGAAGTAAGTCACACTGCCGATCAGGCGCTTCACATCAAGGCAACATCGCTCGAACAACTATTCGTTAAAGCCGCAGAAGGCATGTATTCACTGGCTGGCGTGAAAACAGATCAGTCAATTCTGTCTGCCAGGCAATTGATCGTTTCTGGCATCGATCCCGAGAGTTTATTGGTGGCTTTTCTTTCAGAGCTCCTTTACCTGCTCGAAGAAGAGAAGATTGCCTTCCATTATTTTAACCTCGGCATTTCCGCTGACTCTATCACCTGTTCGATAACCGGTTCACCAGTCAGTCAGTTACGAAAATCAATAAAGGCTGTTACCTTCCACAATCTAAAAATTCAAACAACCGCTGAAGGATACGAAACGACACTTGTGTTTGATGTATAAAGGTGTTGACATGTTCACCTTCAAAGATTTAACTGAAATCCGCCCTAACGAATGGGTCATTTCACCATCTTATCGATCCGATATGCGGCTGCCCGTTCACATCTTTGCCAGCCGCAAAATGCTGGAGCAGGTTTTGGTCGACCGCTCACTTGAGCAGGCGGTCAACGCCTCCACACTTCCTGGTTTGGTCGGGAATGTGATCGTCATGCCCGATGTACACCAGGGATACGGCTTTCCAATCGGTGGAGTGGCGGCTTCTCAATATCCCACCGGTATGATCTCTCCTGGTGCCATTGGTTATGACATTAACTGTGGTGTCAGACTCCTTGCTTCAACGATTAAGGCTGAGCTGGTTTCAGCTTATCTTGGCGATCTTGCCGCCGCCATGAATCACTTCTGCCCATCTGGAGTTGGTTCAGAGGGATTGGTTCGAATCTCAAATTCCGATCTCGAACAGGTTCTTCATCTGGGGTCGCGCTGGGCGCTAAAAAAAGGGTATGCTTCAGAAGCCGATCTCTTGCGTACTGAAGAATCTGGGTGTGTTGAAGGAGCACTGCCAGATAAAGTCAGTGGTCACGCGAAGAAGCGTGGCTTGACACAGCTTGGTTCATTGGGGTCAGGCAATCACTTCATCGAAATTGATACGGTTGACGAGATTTTTAATCCTGAAGCAGCAGCGGTAATGGGCCTTCAGTGTGGCTGCCTCGTCATCCAAATCCATTGCGGATCACGCGGTTTAGGCCACCAGATCTGTACAGACTACGTTCAGCAACTTCAAGGAGCACCTCAACGTTACCACTACTCCTTACCAGACCGCGAACTGGTCTGTGCTCCAATGGATTCAACAGAAGGTCAGGCTTACCTTGGAGCGATGCGTGCCGCGGCAAATTTCGCTTTCGCTAACCGTCAGATGCTTGCCTGGGCGGCCCGGCGTGCTTTTGAAGAAGTCTTTGCTGGAAAGGTAAAAAATTGGCAATTACACCAGGTCTATGATCTCGCGCATAATATCGGAAAAATTGAAACCCATATCATCGAGGGCAAGGAATTGAAAGTGTGTGTACATCGCAAAGGTGCCACGCGTGCTTTCGGACCAAACACTCCGGGTGTTCCGCCTGAATATGCGATGATTGGCCAGCCGGTGATCATTCCCGGCAGTATGGGAACTGCATCGTGGGTACTAACCGGAACCAACGTCAGTATGCAAAGGTCTTTCGGATCATGCTGCCACGGTGCTGGCCGCTTGATGTCGCGTGCACAGGCCAAGAGGAGTGTCAGGGGTGAGGTTCTCATCCGTGACCTCGAAAAACAGGGAATTCATGTTAAAGCCGGGTCTCTGCCCGGGCTGGCTGAAGAGACTCCCGCTGCATACAAAGACGTGGATGAGGTAATTAAAGTGGTCGTTGATACCGGGTTAGCGAACAAGACCGCAAGGTTGAAACCCCTGGTCGTGATCAAGGGCTGATCCACTGATGATCATGAAGAATGACGTGGGGCATCAAACCCTCAAAACCAGAGCTGTATTTTTCAAAGAAGTCACATTAAATCTTGTTCTGGGAACCAGTATATTGCTGCTGCATACAGGAACAAAATCAGCACAATATTCGTCAGAAGAATGATGATTGACCAGGAGAACACATGTATAAATATCTCATCACTATTCCTTTCATGATCCTCCTCGCAGCCTGCTCGGTAAATCCAGATCAGCCGGTTTCCAACACGGATCCAACTACAAATGAAACGCAGGTAGTAGATACCTATCAGCCACAGCAGGGCGATGATCAACTCAAAACAGGCAACGTCTATATCGATTCATCTGAGATTCTTACCCTCGAAAGTTTTCCATTACAGTTTACCCTTCATATGAAAGGCAGTCTGCCCACCCCCTGTCATAAACTGCGGGTGGCAGTTCAACCGCCTGATGATCAGAACCAGATCCTGGTCGAAGTCTACAGTCTGGTCGATCCAGACAAGATGTGCACACAGGTGTTGGAACCTTTTGAAATCAATATACCGTTAGGAAGTTACCCGGCTGGAAAATACACCATCCTTGTGAATGGTGAGGTTATCGCAGAATTCCAAAGCTGATCTTCCTCGTTGGAATATGCCAAAAGAGATTGAGACAAAAAATGCCCAATCTATTTTTGTTTGAGCGACCGGTTATTTTATGTGTAGGATGACTGAATTAATAGCCAATGGCGAGCCATCCGCCATACTTGATTCCTGAAGTGACAGAACCACTGTGGAATCTGGCACGAGATCTGGCAGAAGGATGGTATTGTCAAATGTTGCTGGTTGTCCGATGTCTGCTGCCTGCACCATAAAAGCGGAAGAGTATAACTCGTTCTTATTTGAATCAAGAATTTTAATCAATAGAGTATTTTCAAACGGAGCAATTGGCATTGAGCCTGTGATTCTCACAGAGCCGCTAACCTGTTCTCCATTTTGAGGGGTCAAAATTTCGATCAACCTCTCTCCACCTCCACTAAGCGCGGTGTTCATCCGCGTTAAAAAGAGGTTGTCACCTACCAGTGAATATTCCTGAGTCATCTCCTGCGTAGGAGAGATCATCGGGTCGTTCGGCCCGTGCACAAAACCTTTCACCAGCACTTTTCCTTGGCTGATGCTCATGCTGTCGATGATCGGCCTGTCGTCGATGGTGATACCGGGTGCCTGCTGATATTTTCCATCTTTACTGAAAATCACGATCAATGATACAAAAGTGCCAGTACCACCTGCATTTTCAGCGAGCAACAGGGCAGCATCATCCACACCATCGCTGTTCAAATCACCAAACTGAATTCCAGGCTCTAACCTCGCCTGAAGATCGACTTCACCAACCATACCTGAGAAAACCCCATCCACCAGCCTGATTGCTTTGCCCAGAGTCGGCGAGAGGAATTCTGAATTCCTTAAAACCTCCTCGGTGAGTCCGGCTGCTTGTGAAGGGATGGCGGTAATAGCCTGGGTTTCTGCCATAGTGGTTTCAACATTGCTTATTGGAGTTGATAACGGCTGCTGAAAATTGATGCTGACGCATGAAGACAGGAATAACAACAAAAGGACAGAGAATAATTTGCCTCGTTTCATCTTAACAAATCCTTCCTATCAAATAAGTAAATCCATTTTTAGAGTGAAATCCCCATAAAAGCCCGTAAAACACTTGTATTTGCCTCTCATTTTATGTATAATGTGGATGAAAGTGGCATTAAGTGGGAGATAGTGGAACGCCGGAACCTATTCCGGCGTTCGGCATATATACAAAAGGTAGAAATTATGTTCAACGGGTTCTTTGGAAGATACAACCATACCATCGATGAAAAAGGACGCATTACTCTACCTGCAGCATTCAGAGAAATGCTTGGGGAAGACCCGTTCATCCTTTCAGGTTTCGATGGCAATCTTTCAATCATGAGTTTCACTCGTTTTCAGTTGCTCCGAGACAAGATTTACAGCCAAAACATGGCAGATATTAATTCCCGGCGTCTGCGCCGTTTGATCTTTTCCACAGCCACACAACTCGAATTCGATAAAAATGGCCGGTTTGTGATTCCTCAACCCCTGCGCGATATTGCTAAATTGGACGGGAATGTGCTGGTGTTAGGTGTTGGCAAAGACATTGAGCTTTGGAATCCCGATCTTTATGCAGCGCAGGAAGAAACCAGTGAAGGAACCGCTTCTGCCGCCGATCTCGTGTCGAATTTCGATTTGACTTTCTAATGATTATGTCTGACATTGCGAGCAATGCACCGCATGTCTCTGTTCTTTACCATCAAATTATAACTGCTTTACAGCCTGTTAGTTCGGGGTTTTATGTAGACGCGACGGTTGGCGCTGGCGGGCATGCCTGGGGCATCCTTGAAAAAAGTTCCCCTCATGGTCAACTCCTTGGATTGGATGTGGACCCCCAGGCATTAGAAATCGCCTCGCAGCGCCTCAAAACCTTTGGTGATAGGATTCATCTTCGAAACTCCTCCTACACTGAGCTGCGCACCGTGCTGCTGACGCTAGGCTGGGACCACGTTGATGGCATCGTCATTGATCTGGGTGTTTCATCGATGCAGATTGATTCTCCTGAACGCGGTTTCTCCTTCCAAAAAGATGGGCCATTGGATATGCGCTTTGACCCGTCCCAGCCAGTCAGTGCAGCCGACCTGGTAAATCGTTTGTCTGAGGACGAATTGGCAGATTTAATCTGGCGTTACGGTGAAGAACGGAATTCCAGGCGAATTGCGCGAATGATTGTTCAAAACCGCCCGTTCTTTTCCACACTTGAACTGGCAAACCTGATCAAGAAAGCCAGTGGAGGCCGGCCTACCCCCATTCATGCGGCAACCCGAACTTTCCAGGCATTGCGAATTGCGGTCAATAGAGAATTGGATGCCCTTGAAAATTTCTTACCGCAGGCGGTAGAATCACTCTCTGTTGGCGGAAGGCTGGCGGTCATTTCATTTCATTCATTGGAAGACCGCATTGTAAAGCAGTATTTCAGACAGGAAAGCCGGGATTGTATTTGCCCTCCCTCGCGGCCGGTGTGTTCCTGTGGACACAAAGCAACGATCATTGAGCTCACCCGTCACCCCATCACTGCTGACGAGAATGAGATCAGCCAAAACGTTAGAGCAAGAAGCGCCAGACTTCGAATTATCGAAAAGAAACGGGCACAAAGATGACGGAATGTAGAGAACGAACAACCAGAAGAAGAGAACGCACCAGGTCAAAAGGGTGGTTAACCCAGGCTTTTAAACAGGCCCCCTGGCGCGTACAGGTCCAGTCAGTGGGCTTGTTTCTCGCTGCTCTCATGGTTGTTCTGATCATTGCCGGTGTTTATCTCAGCATCAGCGGGCAGGCAGCCGCCGCAGGCGTCAGCGCATACCAGTTGAATTTCCAACGGCAGAATTTGGAACGCCAGATCGCAGATCGCAAAGCTCAGATCGCTATTCTGACTTCTGCTGCTGTTATGGAACAACGTGCCCGCGACATGGGCTTTGAAAGAATCAATCCTTCAGATGCGGTTTATGTAGCAATACCTGGTTACACAGGCAAACAATCGGTGGTGCTGGCGCCTCCACCTGGAATCGTTGAGTCTCAAAAAGTCATCATAAAATCCGCCTATCGACAATCCCTCTGGGATTGGTTGTTTTCTGGTATTAACCGTTTAAGCGAAAGCACACGCGGAGGGAATGAATGAACTTAAGAGACATCCCCCGCTACAAGATTCTTGCCATTATTTTGACTGCGTTTTCAGCCCTCATCTTTCTCCAGATGATTCGCATTCAGACCAGTACCAGCGTGGAATACCTCGATCAATGGGCGGAAAAATACGGCGTTGAAGTGCGTACGATTCAGTCTGAACGCGGATATATCTACGACCGTTGGGGTCATCTCCTTGCTGGAAATAAAGAAGTCTACGAAGTGGGTGTTGAACTTCAATTCGTAAAAAACCCATCTGCTATTGCCGCTGCGCTTTCCTCTCTTCTGGGAAGCGATTACGCCCAGGTTCTCGCGGCTGCCAGCACTCCCTACGATCCTGCATCCAGCGTCTATATCACGCTGGCCGATTTTGTTTCATCCGAAAAGATCACTGAGATTTCGAATCTCAAGGATCAATACGAAAAGAACAATCCCCTCGGTGAAGATCCCGCGCTTCCTTCTCTGCGCGGGTTAACCTGGACGCCCCACCTGCAGCGCATCTACCCCGAGCATACCCTCGCAGCGAACGTTCTCGGTTTTTACACCTACTACGACCGCGACAAGGGTGCCGGTTATTTTGGCGTGGAAGAAAAATACAACGACCTTCTAGCCGGGATTAAAAAGGAAGTCTTGATTTCGCTCGATCCTTATGAAATGCAAGAAATTCCAACCGCCCCCGCGGGAGCCAGTCTGATTCTCACGCTTGATCGAGAGATCCAGCGTACCGTTGAAAATATTCTCGACCAGGCAGTAAAAGCCAATGGCGCTGAGAACGGTACGATCATCGTTATGAATCCAAAAAATGGAGAAATTCTCGCGATGGCCAGCACCCCCCGTATGGATCTGAACACCTACTGGGAAGCTGATAATATTTACACTGATGGCACGCCATTCAATAAAGCAGTCAGTCAGGTTTATGAACCTGGTTCAATTTTTAAGATTCTGACCATGGCGGCTGCTCTTGATGCTGGCGTGGTCACTCCTGAAACTCCTTTCAACGATACCGGTTCGATCAACGTTGGTGGTATTACCATCTTCAACTGGGACCGCGGCGCCTGGGGTGAACAGGACATGATCGGATGTATGCAGCATTCTTTGAACGTTTGCCTTGCGTGGGTTGCCACTCAACTGGGCCCTACCGCTTTTTACGATTATCTCGATCGTTTCGGAATTGGTCATCGCACCAACATTGACCTGGCCGGTGAAGAAGTTTACCCTCTCAGCGTTCCAGGCGATCCAATGTGGTATCCGGTAAACCTTGGAACCAATTCTTTTGGTCAGGGTGTTGCGGTCACCCCTATTCAGCTGCTTATGGCGGCATCGGCTATTGCCAATGATGGTAAAATGGTTGCGCCGCACATCCTGCAAGCCTACATTCAAAATGGTCAGCAGTACACCACGACCACGCAGGTTGTGGGAATGCCGATTTCTGAAAAAACGGCAGATACCCTCACGCAAATGCTCGCCACCTCCCTGGAACAGGAAGCCTCAGACGCGCTTGTCGAAGGGTACAGAGTGGCCGGGAAAACCGGCACTGCAGAAATTGCAGTGAACGGTCAATATTCCAGTAATGCCACCAACGCTTCATTCGTCGGCTGGGGACCGGTTGATGATCCCCAGTTCATGGTGTACGTATGGTTGGAAAAACCCCAGAGTTCCATCTGGGGTTCCGTGGTTGCCGCTCCGGTATTCAGGGATGTTGTTGAAGAGCTGGTTGTACTCATGAACATACCTCCGGACGACATACGGCTGAGCATGAAAGGTAAGTAGAAGAGGAAAAATGTTAACTCTGGCGGATGTGGTCGAAGCAATTCAAGGGACCAGACCAACGGGCGCAGACCTTGGGATCAGTGAGGCTGTCGTGGATTCGCGGCATGCCATCCCCGCATCTCTTTTTGTGGCGGTATTGGAAGGTCATGCCTATGTTTCTCAGGCTTTCAATAACGGCGCGATTCTGGCGCTGGTAGATCAGGATATTGATTCCTCTATCAAAGTTGTGGATCTGCGTTCGCCGCTTCCTTCAGATTTCCGATTCCCAGAACCTCCCTTCGCATTGAGGGTAGAGAAAACGGATGCTGCCTTACAAACCGTGGCGACATTCTGGCGGAAAAAATTCAATATTCGGGTCATTGGCATCACAGGAAGCGTCGGCAAGTCAACTACCAAGGAATTGACCGCTGAGATTCTTAGCCAGCGCTTCCGCACGCTTAAAAATCAGGGAAATTTCAATAATGAAATCGGTTTACCACTCACCCTACTGCGATTAGGGCCAGGTTACGATCTCGCCATTCTCGAAATGGGATTTTACGAACCCGGCGATATAGACCTGCTCTGCTCCATCGCCAAACCGCAGGTTGGGATCGTTACGAACATCGGCACGGTTCACGCTTCGCGGTCTAAATCACAAGAAGCGATCGCGCTTGGCAAGAGTGAACTCGTCAAAGCGCTTCCCCCCTCTCCAGAGGGAACCGCCATTCTCAACCGTGATGACCCGCTGGTTGCACAGATGGCAGAAATGACTGCCGCCAATGTCTTTTTCTATGGTCTTGATCCCACTTCAGATCTCTGGGCGAATGAAATTGAATCTCAAGGGCTTAATGGAATCCGCTTCTGTATTCACTATCAAGATGAGGTATATCATCTTCAAGCGCCGCTCATTGGCCGACATTCCATTCACACCATATTAAGGGCCGTGGCTGTTGCCCTCGTTGAGGGCATGACCTGGGGAGAAATCATCTTCGGGCTTAAGCATGCGTCGAGCCAGCTCAGGTTGGTAGCGGTTCAGACCAAACAGGGCGCGCTCTTACTTGATGATACCTATAATGCTTCTCCTGAGTCGATGCTTGCCGGGTTAAACCTGCTTAACGAGCTTCCCGGCCGAAAAATCGCCGTCTTGGGTGGAATGAATGAACTGGGCCCATACGAATGGATCGGTCATCAAAAAGTCGGTCTTCGTGCAGCCGAAGTGGTGGATAAATTGATCGTCTATCAAAAAAATGCACGCATGATTTCCGATGCTGCCATAGAAGCCGGGTTCCCTGTGCAGTCAATTGCAGCTCTCGATGACCCTGATGCGGTCGTCAGTACCCTAAACTCGATCCTGCGTGAAGGAGATGTCGTTCTCGTGAAAGGTGCCCACGGGTTGCGCATGGATCATATCGTTCAGGCACTTGAGGTGGAAGAATGAAAGAAACTTCACTCGCCCTCGCATTGAGCGGACTGGGATTTATTCTGTCCGTAATTTGGGGTAGGCCATTATTGCGCATTTTAAAACACTTCAAGCTCGGAAAAATTATCCGCGTTGAGGGTCCCGAAAGCCATATCACCAAGATGGGCACTCCAACGATGGGGGGTGTGATTTTTATCGGTGCCGTTGCTCTGGTGACCATCTTGCTCAACGCAGCTTCAATCCTCGGGCTTAATATCCTTGGTCGGTCTGTCTTACTTCCATTAGGAGTCATGATCGCATATGGAATCCTGGGCGCAATCGACGATTGGGAAGGAATCCGCGGACCACGCAAAGGCCTTGGCATGCGTGCCCGTACCAAATTCTTCTTCCAGGTGATTTTTGCCGTCGCTGCCGCTTATATTCTGAAAAACGTGCTCGAGGTCCCGCAAATGTTCTGGCCGGGATTGAATGCTGTGATTGATCTTGGTATCTGGTATATACCTCTGGCAACATTCATTATCGTTGCTATGTCTAACGCAGTGAACCTTACTGACGGTCTGGATGGTCTTGCGGGATTGATTTCAGCCACAGCCTTTGCAGCCTATGGTGGGATTGCTCTGATGCAGGGTAATCTGTTTGTGGCCCGCTTTTGTTTCACCATCGTTGGTGCTCTTTTCGGTTTTCTCTGGTTCAATGTGCACCCGGCGATGATGATGATGGGAGATACCGGTGCCCTTTCGCTGGGCGCAGTTCTTGGCGTGATCGCATTGATGACCGGGCAGTGGCTATTGCTTCCATTGATCGCCATCATTCCGGTTGCCTCTGCAGCCAGTGTTTCGCTGCAGGTAGCTTATTTCAAACTGACAAAAGGAAAGCGTTTGTTCAAAATGGCTCCTCTACACCATCATTTTGAACTTTCTGGATGGAGTGAAACACAGATCGTTCAGCGCTTTTGGTTGATCGGCCTGCTTGCAGCAATTTTTGGAATGGCTCTGGCCATAGGATAAAAATGATGATGAATTTTCAGGGAAAACGAGTTTTAATCATCGGTGCCGCCCGCCAGGGCCTGGCACTGGCTCGTTTTCTCATTAAGAAGGGAGCCAGGGTAACGATCACGGATAAACAAACTGAGGATCAGTTGCAGACTGCCGTGGATTCGTTCGCTGGAACACAGGTACAGTGGGCCCTGGGAGGGAATCCCATTGAGTTAGTCGAAGAAACCGATCTCGTTTGTATTTCAGGCGGTATTCCTCTTAATATCCCTCTTGTTCAAGAAGCCGTGCGCCGAGGGTTACCACTCACGAATGACTCTGAGATTTTCATGCAACATGTACAGGCACCTGTGGTCGGCATCACCGGGTCTGCCGGAAAAACCACCACCACTACCCTGGTTGGAAGGATGGCAACGGCTGGTGTCGTTTCACCGGCTAAATCCTGGGTTGGTGGAAATATTGGCAATCCCCTCATTGAGAGCGTGGAGAAAATCAGCGCCAACGATCTGGTCATCCTGGAGCTTTCCAGCTTCCAATTGGAACAAATGACCATAAGCCCACATGTTGCTGCAGTTCTTAATATCACACCCAACCATCTCGACCGGCATGGAACGATGGAAGCCTATATCCGCGCTAAAGCGCGAATCCTTGCCTCTCAAACAAAAGATGACATTGCAGTCTTGAACCGCGATGACGTGGAATCCTGGAACCTGTGCAATCAGGTTCGTGGTCACTTGATCAGCTTTGGCCGCAACCTTCCTTATGGAGAGGAAACCGCGCTCTTTATTGATCATGGCGCGATTATGTTGCGCGAGAGCGGTAAGAATTTCGTTCTTTTGAGAGAAAACGAAATTAAATTGCGTGGACAGCACAATCTGATGAATACTGTCGCGGCCTGCGCCATCGCCCACGCCGCAGGTCTACCTGTTACAGCCATGGCTGCAGGCATCAAAGATTTTACAGGTGTCAAACATCGTTTGGAACTGGTACGTGAAATCAATGGCGTGAGTTGGTATAACAGTTCCATCGCCACCGCGCCTGAACGCACCATGGCCGATATCAATTCCTTCACTGAACCTCTGGTGCTCCTTCTTGGCGGCCGCGATAAAAAACTTCCATGGGATTCTCTGGCTCAGCGTATTCACCAACGCGTGGATCATGTTGTGATCTTCGGCGAAGCAATGGAAAAAATCGCTGCAGCTATCGCGCAGCCCCATGAAGGTGACCGGTTGAGTAGTGTGAGCTTAAAACGGGATTTTTTCGACGCTCTCGAAGAAGCCCGACGTATTTCACAGCCAGGTGATGTTGTTCTGCTCTCGCCGGGCTGCACAAGTTATGACGCTTTTAAAGATTTCGAAGAACGCGGTGACATATTCCGCAATTGGGTGAATGGATTGCCATGAACGCCACGATCAATTCTGCTGCCAGCCGTACCCCGGTAAAGAAACTTCGCTTCCGCGAGAACTTTGACCTTCCTCTCGTGTTGATTGTGATTACGTTGTTTGCCATTGGTATTCTGATGGTCTATTCAGCAAGCTGGCAATATGCCAGTTCGCAGGATAATTCAGAATACTCCACAGCATTACGCCAGTTGGGATACGGAATAGCTGGATTTGCCGGTGCTGCGGTAATAACCTTCATCGATTATCACAAGTACCGCCGCTGGATCGTTCCAGGAATGTTGGTGATCGTGATCCTCTGCCTTGCCGTACTCATTTTTGGACAGGAAACCGAACTGGGCGCCAGGCGCGGTTTGTTCAGGGGCTCAATTCAACCTTCTGAATTTGCCAAGCTGGCGGTCATCATTTATTTGAGCTTCTGGTTATTCAACAAACGAGAAACACTGGACCAGTGGAGTTTTGGCTTGATCCCGTTGATGGGTATCGTTGGATTCACCGCAGGTTTAATTCTTGCTCAACCCGATATCTCTGCAGCGGCGACTATCGTCCTTCTCGGTGGTGTGATGTTTTTCATCGCTGGAGGAAAATTGCGCCAAATCCTGGCTGTGGTTGTTGCCACTGGTTTGCTTGGTTTGCTGGTGGTCAAGGTAAGTTCAACAGCCTCTACCCGCGTCACAGATTACTGGAACGGTTTACAGGACCCCGCGAATGCTTCTGACCACGTGAAATGGTCGCTTGAAGCGATCATTAATGGTGGTGTTTTTGGGGTAGGAATCGGTCGTTCGACCACCAAATTCATTGGTCTTCCAGTCGCCTCAACCGATTCCATTTTCTCTGTGATCGCAGAAGAAACAGGCCTTTTTGGTGCTTTTATCGTTCTTTCTCTCTATGTTGCATTTCTATGGCGGGGATTAAAGATTGCCAGCCTCGCCAAAGATGACCTTGGTAAATGGCTGGCAGCTGGTATTACTTTGTGGATTTTCATTGAAGCGGTTATCAACACCGGTGTGCTGGTTAACCTCCTGCCCTTTGCAGGAAACGCTCTGCCCTTGATCAGTTCCGGTGGATCGAGTTTGGTCACCACCCTTGCAGGTGTTGGAATTCTGCTTGGAATTGCACGTCAATCGAAACTGCAAACCACAGTTTCAGAAAGGAGCGTCTCACATGCGGTTGTTGATTTGCGCAGGGGGGACCGGAGGCGGAGTGTACCCCGCTCTGTCCGTCCTTCAAGCAGTCGCTGATCGTGCTGAATCAGTCCTGTGGGTAGGCGGCAAAGGCGGTATGGAAGCCGACCTGATCGCCCGCAATCATATCCCTTACGCCGAAATTCCGGCGGCAGGAGTGCACGGCGTGGGATTACGCTCCCTTCCCGGTAATATCGCCAAATTAATGCAAGGGGTGACCCATTCCCGCCGGCTCCTGCGCGAGTTTCAACCTGATGTGATGCTCTTTACCGGTGGATACGTTGCCGTTCCAATGGCAGTGGCAGGTATTCGCATTAATAGCCTATTGTATGTTCCAGATATTGAACCAGGTATGGCACTTAAAGCTCTGGCTCGTTTTTCTGATGTCATTGCTCTGACTGCGGAAGAATCCAAGCGTTACTTCAATCCTTCCAAGCGATTGGTCGTTACAGGATACCCAACCCGGTCAACGATGAAGAAGCTCGAAAAAGGTGCAGCACGAAAGGTGTTTGGATTATCGAGCGATATGCCGGTATTGCTGGTGATTGGCGGAAGTAAAGGAGCACGTTCGATCAATAATGCCGTAATCGATCATTTACCCGCTCTCCTCGAAAAGACTCAGGTCATTCATGTCACCGGTCAGCTGGATTGGGATGAAATACAGAACAAAACCAGAGATTTGCCCTCCGAACATGCGAGCCGCTATCGTTCTTTCCCCTTCTTGCATGACGAAATCGACGCAGCGTTTAGCAGTGCTGACCTGTGCGTGTCAAGGGCTGGTGCTTCAACCCTGGGTGAGCTTCCGATGTTCGGGCTCCCCGCCGTTCTGGTTCCTTATCCGTATGCCTGGCGTTATCAGAAAGTGAATGCAGATTATCTTGTTAGCAAGCAGGCCGCTGTAATGGTACGAAATGAAGACCTGGCTGCCAAATTATTACCAACAGTTACTGGTTTATTGAAGGATCGTAAAAAATTGTCAGAAATGGCTGTCCGCATGCAATCGCTGGATCAGCCTCAGGCCGCACTTAAAATTGCCGACCTGCTCATCGAACTGGCAGAAAAGAATACTGCAGTAAGGAAATGACCAGATGATTAGTCTCAATGTGTTAATGTGGATCTTCATCTTACTCTTCGGCCTGATTGGTGCCATGCGCGGCTGGGCGAAAGAGCTCTTGGTTTCCTTTAGCATCGTTCTTGGTCTTTTCACCATGACAGTTTTGGAATCCTTTGTCCCGTTCTTTCAAAACATCCTTGAGACTTCTCAACCTCAAAGTATTTTCTGGTTGCGTGGTGGAATACTCGCCGCACTGGTCTTTTTTGGATATCAGACGCCCAAATTCCCCAGAATCGCAGACAGCGGACGCTTCATCCGCAACATGCTGCAGGATACGCTTCTGGGTAGTGTTTTAGGCGGCATCAATGGATTTCTGGTGTTCGGCACTCTGTGGTATTACCTGCACACAGCGGGATATCCATTCTCGTTTATCACCGCTCCAGATGCTGCTACCGTTACAGGTCAGGCAGCCTTGAATTGGATTCCTTTCCTTCCACCTTCTTGGCTAATGACCAGCCCTACGATCTATATTGCAGTAGCTTTGTGTTTTGTCTTTGTGATTGTGGTGTTTTTATGATGAAACATATACACTTGATCGGCATCGGCGGCACCGGAATTTCTTCCATCGCACGTGTTCTTCTGGAAAGAGGATACGTCGTGAGTGGTTCTGATCGTGCGCTTTCTTCCCTCGCCTTATCCCTGAAAAACGCAGGTGTGCAGGTGTTTGAAGGCCATTGTGCCGCTAATATTCAAGGTGCCGACCTGGTTGTTCGTTCTTCTGCTATTCCTGATGACAATGTGGAAGTTGCCGCTGCACACGCCGCTGGTATACCCGTTCTCAAACGTTCGGATTTTCTGGGACAGATGATGGAAGAGGACACGTCGATTGCGGTTGCTGGTTCACATGGAAAAACCACCACCACTGACATGTTAGCCTCGACTCTCACCGCACTTGGACTCGATCCCAGCTTTATCCTGGGTGGTGTTTCAACCAGCTTATCCAGCAATGCCCACGCGGGCAGCGGTAAATTCTTCGTCATCGAGGCAGATGAATACGACCACATGTTCCTGGGTTTGAATCCATCGGTTATTCTGATCACCAATGTCGATTATGATCATCCGGATTGCTTCCCTACCCCCGAATCTTATTTGGCGGCTTTTTGTGAATTCACTCACCGTTTAAGACCAGACGGACTGCTTGTCACCTGTGAAGACCAACCGCGCAGTAAATCGTTGTTAAAGGAACTTTCGAAGAACCAGCGTGGTATCACATATGGTTTTTCTTCCTTGAGTGATTATCGGGCTGCAAACCTTAAGGTCAATTCACAAGGTGGAACATCGTTTGATGTGATCGTCAAACAATCAAGTTCCCCCTTAATCTCGGTTCAACTACGCGTTCCAGGCGAACATAATGTTCTCAACGCTCTGGGAGTATTGGCTGTTGTTCATCAACTTGGATTAAATCTTGAACAAGCAAAAGACGCTCTGTCACAGTATAAAGGCGCACAACGCCGATTTGAAATCATCGGAGAAAGGGCTGGGATCACGGTAGTGAGTGACTATGCGCACAACCCATCCAAGATCAGAGCCGCCCTTTCGGCCGCCCGGCAGCGCTTCCCTGAACGCAGGCTTATCGCCATCTGGCAGCCGCACACCTATTCACGCACCCGCACGCTTGAAGCCGACTTCATTGCATCGTTACAAAATTCTGATCTGGTCATTGTGACCGATATCTATGCATCGCGCGAAAAACCAGAGGAATATTCCTCAAAACAGATCGTTGAAAAGATGACCACAGTTAATGCCCGGTATATCTCCGGTTTTGACCAGGTTGTAGCTTTCTTAAATTCCATTCTCAAATCCGGCGATGTCGTTCTGGTACTTTCTGCAGGCGATGCTGACCAGATTTGTACCAGGGTATTGGATCAACTCAATGAAAGGAAAGGTTAATATGGCTGATCCCCGAAAAACCAGCTACGAGAATTCGAATCATGATTTCGATTCACAGCGTTATTTTTCAGACTTTCCGCGCATTCAGATAAATCCCCGGCGTGTGAGAGACGACGATGATTTCCGTTCACTCAGCACACCCACTCGCCAGGAACTCATGGAAAAATTGATCGACCGCGTTAGGGAGCTTTAGGAGATTTTGAATGTCTTCGATTGATGAACGGGCATTGATGAACCACTTCGGCAGCCGCCTTCAAAAGGATGTGCCGCTGGCCAACCTCACCACTGCAAAGGTTGGCGGTGCTGCACGTTTCTTTGTGGTGGCTAACTCTGCTGATGAACTTGCTTTAGACGTCAGCTTCCTGTGGTCAGCCAACACCCCGTTCCTCGTCTTGGGCACTGGCGCGAACCTGCTGATTAGCGATGCCGGATTGGACATGGTCGTCGTGCACAACAAGGCGAAAGCCATCACCATCGATGCCACACCGTCGCTCTTCGCCGAATCAGGCGCCATACTGGCCACCGTTGCGCGCCAGGCTGGCTTGAACGGACTTACCGGTCTGGAATGGGCTTCCACCATTCCAGGCACGCTCGGTGGAGCCATTTATGGCAACGCAGGTGCACACGGCGGAGATATGAGCAAAAGCCTGGTTTTGGCAAACATCTTGCACCGCAAAAAAGGCCATCTGTCGCTCACCAGTGAACAGATGGGTTACGCTTATCGCAGCAGTGCCCTAAAAAGAGATCCCGGCAATGCCGTGATCCTTTCAGCACAGCTCGCGGTACAAAAAGGACATGTCGCTGCCATTAAAGCGCAAATGGAAGAAAACGCTGCCAGGCGTAAAAACACCCAGCCGCCCGGGGCAAGCATGGGATCCACATTCAAAAACCCTGTGGGTGATCATGCGGGCAGGTTGATCGAATCCGTTGGATTAAAAGGTTTCACAATCGGCGGAGTACAGGTCAGCCCAGTGCATGCAAATTTCTTGGTCAATAACGGCTCTGCTACTGCGGAAGACTATCGCCGTTTGATCTTATTGATACAGAAGACCGTCCAGGAGAGAACCGGAATTAAGCTCGAACTGGAGATCGAATTATTAGGAAACTGGCAGGATTGAAATGAGTACTAAGAAGAATATTGCGGTGATTTTCGGTGGAAGGTCAGGCGAACATGAAGTATCTCTTATGAGCGCCCGATCAGTCCTTTCGGTTTTAGATCCCGCGAAATACAACATTATTGAGATTGGTATTACCCAGTCAGGTATTTGGTTAACTGGAGAACACGTTGTAGATGCACTGGAAGCGAAATCTTTCAACCATTTGCTACCGGTAGCCCTCCTTCCAGCTCCCCTTGGAGGACAGTTGTATGTCATCAAAGACCTGCAGCTTGTCCCGCTGGTGAAGATTGATATTGTATTCCCGGTGCTTCACGGCACATTCGGAGAAGACGGCGCGATTCAGGGGTTGTTTGAATTGGCCGATGTAGCGTACGTAGGATGCGGTGTGCTCGCGTCATCTGTTGGCATGGATAAAAGCCTGTTCAAAGACGTGATGCGTGCCCATCAGATCCCCGTAGTGGATTCGATGTTGTTCACACGATACCATATTCATACGGGCATCAATGAAATTATGAATGCCATCGAAAAAAGCATCCCGTACCCGGTGTTCATTAAACCAGTCAACATGGGTTCGTCGGTTGGTATCACCAAATGCAGCAGCCGTTCTTCTCTCATGGAAGGACTGATGGACGCAGCCCGCTTTGATCGCCGCGTGCTGGTCGAACGCGGTGTAAATGCCCGCGAGTTGGAAGTCAGCGTTCTGGGCAACGAAGATCCTATTGCCTCTGTTGCTGGTGAGATCTTACCTGCAGCAGAGTTCTATACCTATGACGCCAAATATAAAGATAGCGCATCCAAGTTGATCATCCCCGCTGAACTCGATGATGAAACCAGCGCAAAAATTCGCCGCACCGCCATTAATGCCTTCAAAGCCATTGATGGAGCAGGTATGGCACGCGTTGATTTCCTTCTCGACCGCGACAGTGGTGAGCTTTACGTCAGCGAGATCAACACCATACCTGGTTTTACCAGCATCAGCATGTATTCCAAACTCTGGGAAGCCAGCGGGATTTTGTATGCCGAACTGGTTTCGCGTTTGATCGACTTCGCAGAAGAACGCAAACTCACACGTGATGCCACTGTGCACGTTTTTGATAGGAGCAAGGGATGAATTCTGGCAGAGATCGGCAGTCTCTCACACGCGCAGAACAGCTGCGGCTAAAACGCCAGCAGGCTGATGCTCAAAAGCGCCAGCAGGCACCGGTGAAAAAATATCCACAGGTACCCGCTCAACAACGCCCACCTGCCACTCGATCGCCCCTCACCCGAAATATCTCTCATGGATCTCCATCCACGAATCGCAGTGTTCCACATGTCTCACCCGTGGTTACCCGCAGCATCCGTTATGGTACCCCTCTCCGTCAGGCTGTAAATACCCAGCCGCGCCGAAAGGTAGTTTACCGGGTGGGCGCCAATGGTGTTGAGACTCGAATGCCATCATTACCCATCATTCAGTTCAACTGGCAATGGGTGTCAGCATTTCTCACGCTCGCCTTCCTCGTTCTGGCGCTCATGCTCACCAATAGTTCAATCTTCGCGGTAAATCGCATCGAAGTTGAAGGAATGCAGCGTGTTACCGCAGCCGATATTCAAGCAGTCGTGATGACCACCACCCATTCAGTTTTTACTCTCGACAGACAAAAAACTTTAGATGCCATCGCTGTTGCATTCCCAGAGTTAAAAGATATTCGTCTCACGATTAATTTGCCTGATGGAGTGAAAATCAGCGCAGTGGAGCGCCAACCGATTATGGCATGGAAAACCAGCGACCAGCTCTACTGGATTGACGCCGAAGGTGTGGTTATGCAGCCACGCGGCGATGTGGGTGAATTGCTCACGGTTTCCTCTGAAAGTACACCGCCTATGGTAAAGCCAGTGACAAAGGTTGAATCCATCGTTGACTATGCTGAAACGGTATTAAATAAAGAAACCGATCCAGTCACACCCGAAGAATCCATTAATTACCTCAACCCAGCGGTTCTCAAAGCTGCTATCCAGATGAGCGCCATTATGCCGCAGGGTGCCTCACTGGTATATGATTCCCTGGCGGGTATGGGCTGGAACGATCCTGGTGGATGGAAGGTATTTTTTGGCAATGATCTGGAAAACATCCAGTTTAAGCAAGTGGAGTACCAGGCAATTATTGAAGAACTTCAAAGGCAGGGAATCACCCCTGTGATGGTCAGCGTGAAACATGTTGACTCACCCTATTATCGTACGGAGTAAGGGATTGATATGAGCGATCCTATTGTTGTGGGCATAGACATTGGTACAACCAAAATTTGTACCCTACTCGCGCGTCTTGAAGGCGAATCAGATATGCGCATTCTTGGCGTGGGGATTGAGCCTGCACAGGGCATCAAGAAAGGTACTGTTGTGGATATCGGAGCAGCTTCGCAGTCGATTTCACGCTCCATCGAAAAAGCCCAACGTACCTCCGGCCTTGAAATCACATCTGCCCTCGTCAGTCTTGCAGGTTCTCATGTATCTGCGATGAATTCGCGCGGAGTGGTGGGCATCAACGGTGGTGTAATCACTGAAGATGATGTTTACCGCGCTCTTGACGCTGCGCAGGCCGTTGCGATGCCTCACAACCGCGAGATCATTCACGTGATCCAGCGTGGTTTCACGGTCGATGGCCAGGATGGCATCCAGACTCCCGTTGGCTTTTCAGGCTTCCGCCTCGAAGTTGAAGCACATATCATCACCGCGGCATCCGCCACCGTCGAAAACCTGCGCCAGTGTGTGCAATCCTGCGGTGTGGATGTGCTGGCCTTTGTTCTCAACCCTCTTGCTTCAGCCGAAGTTGTGTTGAATAAAACCGAACGAGAGATGGGTGTCTGTATCTGTGATATTGGTGGTGGAACCAGTGACCTTGCCCTCTACATCAATGGTGATGTCTGGCACACCAATGTTCTCCCTGTGGGTGGTAACCATATCACCCAGGATATCGCCATTGGCCTACGTATTCCACCCGAACAGGCCGAACAAATTAAGAAGCAGTACGGTTATGCGGTCAAAGCTGATGTGGGTGAGAATGAATTCTTCACCCTGAAAACCTTTGGCGATGATCAACCACAGCAGATCAGCCGCCGCGATCTGGCGCATATTATCGAAGCCCGTGTGGAAGAAATCTTCCAGCTCCTCCACCAGGAGATCAGACGTTCAGGGTACGACAGTCTTCTTCCCGCTGGTATGGTGTTGACCGGTGGCACCAGCCTCCTGCCAGGAATTCGGCAGGTTGCCAGCCGCGTATTAAATATGCCCGTCCGCATCGCCCGCCCCGAAAACCTTGTCGGATTGGTAGATCAGCTTCAATCTCCAGCCTACGCCACCAGCGTTGGATTACTGAAATGGTCGGAATTGATGGAAACCACCACAAGTGCGGTTCCCCAGTCCCGACATGCTTCACACATTCCATCCATGAAAGGAGTCAATGTCAACTGGGATAAAGTAAAGAACTGGTTAAGCCGTTTACTACCGTAATCAAGCCAGTCCATCGTGTGATTGGATCTAAGTGAAACACCAATTGTAATGGAGGAAAATACTATGGAGACCAACAACAGATCAATACCCTACGCATCACCGAACCGTAACCGCTCGCTGGAACCCGAGATCAGGTCAGACGTCGAAGCCTATGCACGTATTAAAGTCGTTGGCGTCGGCGGAGGCGGCTGCAACGCCGTCAATCGTATGATCGAGGAAGGCTTAAAGGGCATCGAGTTCATCACCGTGAACACCGATTCCCAGGCGCTGAACGCATCCAAAGCCCCCATTAAGATTCACATCGGACCCAAGACCACCAATGGCCTTGGAGCTGGTGGTGACCCCGAGGTTGGCAAGAAGGCAGCTGAAGAATCATCCGAAGATCTGTATCGGGTGCTCAAAGGCAGCGATATGGTATTCGTCACCGCAGGCATGGGCGGCGGAACCGGCACAGGAGCTGCGCCAATTGTTGCCCAGATCGCCAAAGAAGCCCAAGCGCTTACCATCGGTGTTGTGACCCGTCCCTTCACTTTTGAAGGAAATAAACGCCTCCAGTCTGCGGAACAGGGCATCGCCCGCCTCAAGGAACACGCCGACACTCTGATTGTCATCCCCAACGACCGCCTGCTGCAAATGGTCGATCGCAAAGCCTCTCTGCAGGAATCCTTTAAGACTGCAGATGACGTGTTGCGCCAGGGTATTCAGGGTATTTCAGAAGTGATCACTACCCCCGGCCTGATCAACCTTGATTTTGCCGATGTCAAGAACGTGATGAAGGAAGGTGGAGCCGCTCTGATGGCGGTCGGCCGCGCCAGTGGCGAGGATCGCGCAGTAAAAGCAGCCGAACAGGCGATCTCTAACCAGCTTCTCGATATCACAATTGATGGAGCGCGCGGTATCCTCTTCAACATCACCGGCGGCCCTAATCTCACCCTCTTTGAAGTCAATCAGGCTGCCGCTATCATCAAAGAAACCGCACATCCTGATGTCAACCTGATCTTTGGCGCCGTGATTGATCCCAATATGGGCGACGAGATGCGGATCACCGTTATCGCCACCGGTTTCGACCGCACAGGCGAGATCCGCAAACCTGTAAGATCAACCTTCACTGGATTGGATGAACAGAAACGAACATCAATCCCTGTTTCCAATCAGACGGTCAGCGTGGATTCAGTAGTAAAAGGAACTTCTGAGTTCCAGCCGGTAGTCTTCGATAACAAGAACATCGATCTTCCGGCCTTTCTGCGCAATCGCTACGAAGATAAATAGGTCTTCGGGTTGATCGTAACCATTGATCCTTGTCCTCCATAGATAGACAGGCTCATGCCCTGTGCATAGAGCTCGTGTCATGATTGATATGCGACTGGCGGCCGGTCCCCGCCAGTCGCTTCCGATTAACCAACAGACGCTGAAGCGTTTAATCGGAAGTAATTTCTGGTTAACCATAACCTGACTTTTGCATAACCTATGAAAGTTTTGAACCATCCTTTTTTTAAGGTTGTGCTCAGGTGATTTTTTTCCGTCAAAATTGTTCTATCTTAAATTCTTTACGCTAATTCTCAATCTCAAGATGGTAAATTACACGATTTACTCTTCCCATTCGGCAGTCCAAAGGTACATATGTAGCTAATCACCAATCGCTTAACCATCGCAAGATTTAAGATTAAATATTTTCAGGAAAACTTGAATACACCTCTCGATTATGTTAGAATCATTCCTAGATATACGGTACTCAATTTCATATCCCCCCATATATGGGGGATATCTTTTCAAGACAAGCATAAAAGCCATCTCCCTGGTCATATTTTCGGAGCATCGAACGCATTACTCAATTGGAGGGTCGAGTGCTTTGCCCATATTGTCAAAAAGATCAATCAAGGGTCATTGATACCACTCATGATAGCCGCGGAGGTGTACGCCGCCGTCGTGAGTGTGAACATTGTGGTCAGCGCTTCTCAACCTACGAAAGAGCCATCCTCGCCACTCCTCTAATCATTAAACGATCAGGAACACGCGAGCAATTCAACCGCGAAAAACTGCTCGAAGGTATTAAGATTTCTTGTGCCAAGCGTCCGGTTTCTGCGGAAGACATCAATCACCTTGTCAGTGAGATCGAAACCACACTGCAGAAAATGGGCCGTGAAGAGGTTTCTTCCCGTGTCGTGGGGGATATGGTCATCGAAGGCTTGAAAAAGCTGGATCAGATCGCGTACATCCGTTACGCAATTGTCTATTTACAGTTATCGGACCTGCAGTCTATACGCAAAGAGATTGACCGTTTACTCGCATCTTAGGAGAAATCATAATGGAACCATCGACTCACACCACCCAGCAGTCTCTGCTGGAAATCAGTAGTATCCCTGTTGATTTACCCCGGATCGAACTTACCGAGAATTCCAGACAGGTACTTCTAAAAAGATACGTACGCCACAATGCAGATGGTTCCCCCGCCGAAACGATTGATGAAATGTTCTGGCGTGTGGCTTTTCATATTGCAAAAATTGAAACCATGTGGGGCACTGATATTGAAGCCCTGGCGCGCAGGTATTACACTCTGCTCACCTCCAAATCATTCTTTCCCAACTCCCCCACCTTCACCGGCGCGGGCACCCCACTCGGACAGCTCGCCGCCTGCTTTGTCCTTCCGATTAATGACGATATGGGCCGCGATTCGGCCGGTATCTTCCAGACCCTGCGCGATGCCGCCCTCATCCAACAAACCGGTGGCGGCAACGGATTTTCTTTCTCCCGCTTGCGCCCCAAAGGCGCACATGTGAGATCCTCTTCCGGTCAGGCTACCGGTCCCGTCGGCTTTCTGCGCGTCTATGATCACGCCTTTGGCGAGGTCGCTCAGGGCGGCACCCGCCGCGGAGCCAATATGGCCGTCTTGCGCGTGGATCACCCGGATATTGAGGAGTTCATCACCTGCAAAACCAACGAGAACCATATCACCAACTTCAATATCTCAGTAGGCATTACTGACGCCTTTATGCGCGCTGTTGAAGATGACGTTGAGTGGAATCTGCGTTTTCCTGACCTTTCTGATCCGCGCGCCAAAAACTTCAAAGGCACTTTCGAACAGGCCGAAGCGCTCGGGATTCCATTCCGTATTTACAAGACCGTGCGCGCTCGTGATCTTTTTGAGATGATCGTAAAGCAGGCTCACCACAACGGTGAACCCGGTTTACTCTTCCTTGATGCCGCCAACCGCGCCAACCCCGTCCCTCACCTTTACCAGCTCGAAGCAACCAATCCCTGTGGCGAACAGTGGCTCGGACCATACGAGAATTGCTGCCTGGGTTCGCTCAACCTCGCTCAGCACTTTGGCCCCGACCACACCGTCGATTGGACCAAACTGCGTGACAATACCCGTCTGGCTGTGCGTTTTCTCGATGATGTGGTCGATGCCAACGCTTATGTTCCCGCAGTACCCCAGTTGAAAGAAGCCGCCTTGCGTAATCGTCGCATCGGGTTGGGTATCATGGGTTTGGCAGACCTGATGTACCATGTAGGCGTGCGTTATGGCTCACCCGCCGCTGAGGATTTTGGTGCACAGGTAATGGAGTTCATCCGTTATCACGCCATGCAGACCAGCATCGAACTGGCACGAGAGCGCGGCGCTTTCCCCTCCATTAAGGGCAGTATTTACGATCCTGAAAATCTGGTCTGGCAGCCTCCAGTTTCTCCTTTTGAAAACCAGCAGTTCTGGGGTCGCCCTTCCATCGATTGGAGCCTCATCACCGAAGGCATCCGTCGTTACGGCATCCGTAATGCTGCCCAGACCACGGTTGCTCCCACCGGTACGATTGCCACAGTCGCTGGCTGCGAGGGCTACGGCTGTGAGCCAGTATTCGCCCTTGCCTACACGCGGCATGTGAACGACAACGGTAAGGATCTCAAACTCAACTACGCCAGCCCTATGTTCGAACAGGCGCTCATTGAAGCCGGTGTTTCAGAAATGGATCGTCAGGATATCATTGACCAGGTAATGAAGGACGGTACCTGCCAGATGATCCCGTCAGTACCCCAGCAGGTTAAAGAAGTGTTTGTGGTCAGTGCTGACATTTCCGCCGAAGAACATGTTCGAATGCAGGCTGCTCTCCAGGCTTTCGTTGATAACTCACTTTCGAAGACCATCAACTTCCCCGAGACTGCTACGGTAGACGATGTTGCCACCGCCTACATGACCGCCTGGGAATTGAATTGCAAAGGTATTACGGTTTACGTTACCGGTTCCCGTGAAGATGCCGTCCTCGAAACGCAGGCCACCGCCAGCAAAAAAGCTCCAGCCAGCGAACCATCCACCGACCAGATCAAACTCTGGCAAGAGACCAAGAAACCACGACCGCGCTCGCTCATCGGACGCACCTTCTCCGTCGAGACGCCCCTTGGCAAAGCTTTCATCACCATCAACGAAAACGATGCCGCCCAGCCCTTTGAAATCTTCATTAATACCGCCAAAGCCGGTTCTGACACCGCCGCGGTAAGCGAAGCCATCGGGCGTCTCATTTCTTACGTCTTGCGTCTGGCATCACCGATCGAACCTTCTCAACGGCTTACAGACGTCACCCGCCAGCTCTCAGGCATCGGCGGCGGCCGCTCGTTGGGGTTTGGCCCCAACCGCGTGCGCTCTCTGCCAGATGGCGTTGCCCAGGTGCTCGAAGAATACCTCAGCGAACGCGCTTCGCGTGTTGGCAAGGCAGACGGGGGTTCCAGCGCAATCCAGCCCCCACTTGTGATAGACCTCGAAAATCCATCTACCACCACAATGAAACTTGCACCAGAACCTCCTGCCACCCCCAAAATTGGCGACCTGTGCCCCGAATGCGGCGTCGCTGCCGTGGTTAACGAGGAAGGCTGCCGTAAGTGTTATTCCTGCGGCTTCAGCGAGTGTTAAGCGGATCATTCAGATGGAGGTACAATTTTCCTGTACCGCCATATAGAAAAGAATAGATTTCATAGATAATCTACGCATCAAGGAACACGAGCATAAGGCCCATACTTCCAATCCTGTGGCTCTCATATCCTTCATGTGAAGTCATTACATAATATACGACCACTTACCCATGCACTACGATAACCTCGCAGGCAATAGTAATGGCTGGTATCTGTAGGCTGTTGTTGAAGAGGTATGGAAAAAGAGAGTCGTAGATTTCTATGATATCGGCCGCTACCACAAGTGCTCTCTCAATACCCCTGCTGGTTACCTGCCTTTCATGGGTAAATTGAAGTACGAGAACATAATCCCAAAAACTGTGGTGACCAAGTTCACCGAACATGAAAAAAAATCAAATCACCTACGCGCAGGGGAACGAAAACGTCTGTGAATACATGCACGCCGTTTGACAAAACTCAGATCAGCTTACATACATCTGGATGTCCATGGTTTCGACCTGCCTACCTACGACTAACCGTGAGTTGCTGCAGATCTTAAGCAGTATGGAGTTTAAATATATAAGCGTCATTGCGATTTCTGCACGATTGATGCCATGGTCAGGACTTGTGTCAGGGATTTAAGAAGGTATATGAGAAGCGAAAATGAAATATACACATGAAGAATAAGAACTATTTAAGATCATTGGGGGAATACCAAATATATTCGTGATATTTCAATTTATTCGATTGTTAAGAAAATAGCGAGGAATTGATTGGCCAAAGATCTTCAGCGTGGAGTGACACTCACAACCTTCACGCAAAAAATTTTGCATACATAATAAATAAAATGATTCCACCTTATCAGAATGAGAATTTTTCGAGATCATATAGAACTTGGAATAATTTTTGGGTTAGCGTCTCTGTCAATGGTGTAAATTCATTGTGTGGAATCTTTAAGGTTCAAGGGTGTCAATGAACAGGCGCCAGAGTAAATGGCATGACCTCAGCCATCATCAAGGGTTGCGGCCCATACAATA
>Ga0208826_1000123_pt1 | contig 85554 bp, 77 predicted proteins | sample AD_UKC115_MetaG_FD_184451 | JGI IMG/M metagenome (GOLD analysis project Ga0208826, IMG submission 184451) | Active sludge microbial communities of municipal wastewater-treating anaerobic digesters from Hong Kong - AD_UKC115_MetaG (SPAdes)... | ecosystem: Engineered > Bioreactor > Anaerobic >... | reverse complement strand
ATCGGTTCGCGCCGGTTGTCGCCCTCGATGACGAAGGCGACCATGATCAAATCGCTGGGCAGCAGGGTGGTTTCGCGCATCAGGGCGCGTGAAAACGCATCGCGACGCATGCGGCGCAGGCGAGTGGCGGGATAGGGCATGAGGCTTCGTGACGGTGCGGGGAGGGGGCACACGATAATCCAAGCGGCGCCGCAGCGAAATCGGGCACGCCTGCGGCAGAGCGTCTCGGTGCGCCGAAGCGAGGGTTCAGCGCAGATTCCGGGAGCACCCTGCACAGTGCATAAAAACATGGTATTTCATTGCAGTACCACGCTTTCTGAAAGCCCCGATCATCAGCTTCACATAACCTCTTGGAAGAGGAAATAAAAATGTCGCCTCTGACGGTTTTGATGCTGCTCGGCATCCCGATCTTGCTGGTTGCCGCGTCGATCAAACGCATTCCCGAAGGCCAGGCCTACACTTTGCGCCGCGTCGATGGTCATTTGCGCACGCTGGGGGCCGGCACGCATTTGGTTCTGCCGCTGATCGAGCGCGTGGCGCACAAGATTCGTTTGTTCGGCAATGTGGTCGAGATCGCTGAATTGCCCGATTCCGAACGGCGATCGCTGCAGGGCAAGATTTTCTATCAGGTGCTGGACGCCACACGCGCAGAGGGGATCATCGACGACGTGGGCATGCATCTGCGCAAGCGTCTGCCTGAATTGCTCGCCGCCGCGCCGATGCAGGAGCCCGCGGCGCGCAATCTGCACCTGAAGGCCGAATTGAACCGCGGCCTGCGCGAGCGCGGCTTGTTGGTGACCCGAGTGCAACTGGCGTAGGGGTGCGATTGGGCCTGACGCTGGATTTTGCGTGCCGCCACCCCGATACTGGCGCGCCCGCCGTTCGCGCGCCGCATGATCCGCACTCCCATTACCCCTGATCGTTCCGTGTTGCATGCCCGTCTGCGCGCGGGCGCCGAGGCGCTCGCTGTCGCCGTGTCGGCGGAGCAGGGCGAGGCGCTGCTCGACTATCTCGACCTTCTCGTACGCTGGAATGCGGTCTACAACCTGACCGCCGTGCGCGATCCGGCGGACATGGTCGTGCGTCATCTGCTCGACTCGCTCGCCATCGCGCCGCTGGTGCGCGGTGCGAGCCTGGCCGATCTCGGCACCGGGCCGGGCCTGCCCGGCATTCCGCTGGCGATCCTCGCCCCGGAGCGTGCCGTCACCCTGGTCGACAGCAACGGCAAGAAGACGCGCTTCCTGCGTGAGGCGGTACGCGTGCTCGGCCTTGCCAACGTCCGCGTCGAGCAGGCGCGTGTGGAAGCGGTGCAAGGGCAGTACGATTACCTCACCGCGCGCGCGTTCGCCGCGCTCGGCGACATTCTGGCGTGGGGCGGGCACCTGCTTGCGCCCGACGGGCGTTGCGTGGCGATGAAGGGGGTGCTCGACGATGCCGAACTGGCCAGTTTGCCGAGCGGGTTTTGCATCGAAAAAACCGTATCGTTGACCGTGCCGGGCTTGGGTGCGGCGCGGCATGCCGTCATAATCGCGCGTTGCCGCTGACGGCGTTGCCGCCGCGACGACGACTCAGTCGGGTCGTGGGGTTCCGCCGCCGATACGGACGGGGCGGGTTTTAATCGAGAAGGGCGGCCATGGATGACCGCTTCGGGATCGTCGCGATCACGGACGCGCGCAAAGGTAATGCAGATGACGCGCATCATTGCAGTAGTCAATCAGAAGGGCGGCGTGGGCAAGACCACGACCGCCGTCAATCTCGCGGCGGCGTTGGCCGAGGCCAAACGCCGCGTGTTGCTCGTCGATTTCGACCCGCAAGGCAACGCGACCATGGCCGCAGGGATAGACAAGCGCACGGCCAAGCCGACCGGGTGCGAAGTCTTGCTCGACGAGGCGCCGATCGAGCGCGCGATCGTGGCGACGCCAGCCAGGTTCGACCTGCTGCCAGGCAGCCGCGACCTGACCGCGGCCGAAATCAAGCTCATGGACATGCTCGCGCGCGAATCGCGCCTGAAAGAGCAACTGGCCAAGCTCGGCGAGCGCTACCACACGATCCTGATCGACTGTCCGCCGTCGCTGCATCTGCTGACGGTCAACGCATTGACCGCCGCGCACGGCGTGCTGATTCCCGTGCAATGCGAGTATTTCGCGCTCGAAGGCTTGACCAGCCTGCTCGACACGGTCAAGGCGGTGCGCACGCGGCTCAATCCGCAGCTGGAGATCGACGGCATCCTGCGCACCATGTACGACGTGCGCAACAACCTCGGCAACGACGTCTCCGCCCAGCTTGCCAAACATTTCGGTGACAAGCTGCTGCGCTCGGTCATCCCGCGCAATATCCGTCTGGCCGAGGCGCCGAGCCACGGCCAGCCGATCAATCTTTACGATCGCGAATCGCGCGGCGCGATCGCGTATTTCGGCCTTGCGGGTGAATTATTGCGGCGCGACCGCGTCGTCAGCGCTGCCGCGACCGCCGCCGCCGCGAATGTCGAGGTTCGGGAAGTCGTCGCAGAATCGACGGCGGCGCCGGCAAGCGCCAGCGAAACCGCGCCGCCGTCCATCGCCTCCCTGCTCGTGCGCTAAACTGGTGCGCCTCAACCAGTAAACGGGTAGCACATGGCAGCGGCAAAGCGGCGTGGATTGGGTTCGCGCGATCTCGACGTGCTCCTCGGCGGCGGCGACGTCGCGGCGGACGGCGTGGCATCGGGCGATGATCTGCGCACCTTGCCGGTGGAGCGCATCGCGCCGGGGAAATATCAGCCACGGCGTGTGTTCGATCAGGAAAAACTCGCCGAACTGGCCGCTTCGATCGCGGCGCAAGGCGTGATCCAGCCGATCGTGGTGCGTCCCCTCGGTGCGGAGCGTTACGAAATCATCGCCGGCGAGCGCCGCTGGCGCGCCTCGCAGCTTGCCGGGCTCGCCGAAGTGCCGGTCGTCGTGCGCGAGGTGGCCGACGCCGCCGTCGCGGCGATGACCTTGATCGAGAACATCCAGCGCGAGGATTTGTCCGCGCTCGAAGAAGCGCATGCGTTGCGCCGCTTGATCGACGAATTCAAGCACACGCATCAGCAGGTCGCCGACGCCATCGGACGCTCGCGCGCGGCGGTGTCGAACCTGCTGCGCTTGCTCGATTTGCCCGAGGAGATCAAACATTTGCTCAAGGAAGGCCGTATCGAAACCGGTCACGCCAAAGCCCTGTTGACGCTCGACCCTGCACTGGCGCTTGGCCTCGCGCGGCGCGCGGCCGAGCATGGCTGGTCGGTGCGCGAACTAGAGGCCGCCGCGCGCAAGGCCCCGGCCGCCGCGCAAGCCAAGGCGAAGAAGAAACCCGCACGCGATGCGGACATCGTTGCGCTCGAACGCGAATTGTCCGAAACGCTTGCCGCGCGGGTTGCGATCGAGCACGGCAGCAACGGTCGCGGCAAGCTCGTGATCGGCTACCACAGCCTCGACGAACTCGAAGGCATTCTGGAAAAAATCCGTCGCTGAAGTCGCTGCGAAAGAACCTTGCCGATATGCCGGTCTCCTCGCCCGTGAGCAGCAAGCAACGACAATTCGATGCGCTCGTGCGCAGTCACTCGGGCGATCTTTTCCGCTATGCCTATTGGCTTTGCGGCGAGGAAGCGCTGGCGCAGGATCTCGTCCAGGAAACGTTTCTGCGCGCCTGGCGCTCGCTCGATGCGCTGCGCGACAGCGCGGCGGCAAAAGCGTGGTTGATCACCATTCTGCGCCGCGAGCGCGCACGCCTGTACGAGCGCAAGACGCCAACCCTCGTCGATGTGGACGACGTCGATGTCGCCGATGGGCGCGAATCGCTGACTCCCGACGGCGAGGGCGAGAGTGCGCTGGTCCGCAGTGCGATGCTCAAGCTCGAAGCCAAATATCGCGAGCCGCTGCTCATGCAGGTGCTTGGCGGATTTTCGTGCGAGGAAATCGCGCGCGAGTTGAATGTGTCGAATGCGGCGGTGATGACCCAACTGTTTCGCGCGCGGCAGAAGTTGAAAGCAATGCTCGGCGGCGAGCCGATCGAGGCCCAGGTGTATGAATTGCGTTGAATTCCGGCGACAACTCGCCGTCGATCCGCAGACGGCGGTGGTGGCGTTCGTGCAGCATCGGGCCGAATGCCCGGGCTGCGCCGATGCAGCGGCGCGCGCCTTGGCGTTCGAGCACGATTTGGCTTGCGTCTTGCGCGTTGCGCCGCCGCCGCGGCTGGCCGAAACGATCCTGCTCGCGCAGGCCACGAGCGAGCGGCGCAAGCGCGCCTCGTTGCGGCGGTACTCGGTGCTGGCTGCGGCGGCGATGTTGGCGTTGGCGATCGGTGTCGTCGGCATGCGTGCCGAAGCCGAGCCGCTCAGCGCGCAGGTCGTTGCGCATTACGAAGGCGAACCCGAAGCGTTGCGGGCGGCGGAGCCGGTCGAGCCGGCGCATGTCGTGCAGACTTTCGCCGCGCGCGGCGTCGTGCTCAAGCACGTCCCCGACGGCATCGATTTCGCCGAACCGTGTCCGATCGGCACGCATCGCTCCGTGCATGTGGTCATGCCCACGACCGATGGCGCGGTGACCGTGTTCTACATCGCCGATGTGGCCGCCAGCAGGGTCGAGGATTTCGCCCGCGACGGTTTGCTCGGGCGCAGCCTGCCGGTCGCGGGCGGCACGCTGATCCTGCTCGCGAAGACGCGCAGTCAGTTCGACCGCATCGGCGGCCTTTGGACGGCAGCGATTGCCGGCTGACGCGCCACGCGACAAGCGTTGCCGTGTCGCGCGATAATCGCGGCTCTCCCCAGCGGATTCCGCGAGATGCCCGACTTGTCCGTCGTCGTGCCCGTCCACAACGAGCGCGACAATATCGTTCCGCTGCTGACGGAAATTGCGACCGCACTGCGCGGGCACGTCGATTTCGAGATCGTCTATGTCGACGATGCGAGTCGCGATGACACGCTGGCGGTCCTCGCCGCCGCCAAAACGCGGTTTCCCGAACTGCGCGTGCTGCGCCACCTCGCCCAGAGCGGGCAGAGCACGGCCTTGCGCACCGGCATCAATGCTGCGCGCGGCACCTGGATCGCCACGCTCGACGGCGATGGCCAGAACGATCCGGCCGACATTCCCAAGCTCATCGCGATGCGCGACACGTCGCCGAGAGAGATCAAGCTGTTCGCCGGCTGGCGCGTCGATCGAAAGGATTCGGGCAGCAAGCGCTGGGCTTCGCGCTGGGCTAATCGCATCCGCTCGCATCTGCTCAAGGACGACACGCCCGACACCGGTTGCGGCATCAAATTGTTCGAGCGCGCGGTGTATCTCGATCTGCCCTATTTCGACCACATGCACCGCTACTTGCCCGCCCTCGTGCAGCGTACGGGTTGGCAGGTAAAGAGCGTGCCCGTCCATCATCGTGCGCGTGGCACGGGCGTGTCGAAATACAACAACCTCAATCGCGCGCTGGTCGGCATCGCCGATTTGCGCGGCGTGGCGTGGTTGATTCGCCGTTCCAGGCGCACTGGCGTCGAAGAGATCTGATCGCCCCGAGCGCAAGCCGCGGCGTGGCTGCCATTGCCGGTCGACTTGCGCCATGTTCGCGCTCTTGGGTTCGCTTGCCCGTCGTGGCGGCCTGTGGAAGAATCGGACGCAAGCGCCCTGTTCTGCGGTGGGTATCGGTTTCTCCGCAGTGGAGTCGCAGCGATTTTGGAGCAGAACGCGTGATCGATCCGGATGGCTACCGTCCGAATGTGGGCATCATCCTGTTGCGCGATGACGGCAGGGTGTTCTGGGCACGCCGCGCCTACAAGGACGGTTGGCAGTTTCCGCAGGGCGGCATGCACAGCGACGAAACCCCGCTCGAAGCGATGTATCGCGAATTGCGCGAAGAAACCGGCCTGCATCCGCATCATGTGCAGGTACTCGGCGCGACGCCCGGCTGGTTGCGCTATCGACTGCCGCCGCGCATGGTTCGGCGCAATCAGAAACCGATGTGCATCGGCCAGAAGCAGGTCTGGTTTCTACTACGTTTTCTGGGCGAGGAATCCGCGCTCAATCTCGATGCAACCGACGAACCCGAATTCGACCAATGGCAATGGGTCGATTTCTGGTATCCGGCGGATCATGTGGTGTCGTTCAAGCGCGGCGTCTACCTGCGCGCCTTGCGGCATCTGGCCCCGCTGGCCACCGGTTATGGCCATGCGGCGCTGGACGATGCGCTGGCGTTGGCCGAACGCATGACCGAAACCGCTTTCGCGGCGGCCGATGCGATGGCGGAGAATGCGCTCGCCGTGGCCGAGCGCATGACCGGCCTTGCCGGGCCGCGACGCGAGGCGAAACGCATCAAGGCTGGCTGAGTGACGGCGCGGGCGGGCGCGGCGATTGCGCGATTGCGCCGCGTCGCCGAAGACGTGCTGTGCCGTGTTACTGCGTTCGCGTTTGTGCCGCAATCCAGGCGAGGTAGGGCGCGTGCGCGGCAGCGATGTCGATGGCGACGACTTCGGGCAATTCATGCGGGTGCAAGGCAACGATGCGTGCGCGCAGGGCCTCGAAGCGCTCACCCATGGTCTTGATGAGGAGCAGACATTCTTCCTCGCGACAAAGTGTTCCCTGCCAGCGATAGGTCGAGACCACGCCGGGAATACGATTCACGCAGGCGGCCAGGCCCTCTGCGACGAGTGCCGTGGCGAGACGTTCGGCGCTTGCCGCGTCGGGGCAGGCGCACAGCACCAGGATGGCGGTCATGTTGCACGAAACAAAAGCGATGGTCGGCTGAGTATCCGCCGGAACTGCGCCGCGTCAAGGCGCGAGCAGGGCGCCGGCACCGAGGGCGAGCAGCGACTCGGCGACGTCGCGACCGAGCGCGGCGGGTTCCGTATCGAACGCCGCCGATGCCGAGGTGCGAATCAAGCGACCGCTGGTCGCATCGCCAACCAGTCCGTACAAATGCAGGCCACTTTCGGCCTCGACGCAGTAGGCCGCGATGGGAACCTCGCAACTGCCTTGCAAGTGCCGCGTCATCGCCCGTTCGGCGGCGGTGCAGCGGGCCGTGGCTTCGTCGTGCAGCGGGGCGACCAGCGCGGCGGTGCGTTCGTCGCCGGTGCGCAGTTCGATCGCAATCGCGCCTTGGGCGGCGGCGGGCAGCCAGTGCGGCGCGCTGAGACGGCTGCGGATGCGCGCGCCGAGGCCGAGCCGTTCGAGCCCCGCACAGGCGAGCACGATGGCGGCGTAGTCGCCGGCATCGAGTTTGGCCAGACGCGTGTTGACGTTGCCACGCAGGTCGGCGAGGTCGAGGTCCGGGCGCAGCGCGCGCAATTGCGCTTGACGCCGCAGCGAGGAGGTGCCGACGCGAGCACCTTGCGGCAGTTCGTCGATGCGCGTGTACCGCGTGCTGACGAAGCCATCGGCCGCATCGGCGCGTTCGAGTACGGCGCCGATGTCGAAGCCGGGTTCGAGCTCCATCGGCATGTCCTTGTAGGAATGCACGGCGATGTCGGCGCGGCGTTCGGCCAGCGCAACCTCCAGCTCCTTGAGGAACAAGCCTTTGCCGCCGATCTGCGCCAGCGGACGATCGAGAATGCGATCGCCGCGCGTGGTCATCGGCAGCAGTTCGACGATCAAGCCGGGATGCGCGGCACGCAAGCGCGCGGCGACGTGTTCGGCCTGCCACAAGGCGAGTGCGCTCTGGCGTGTGGCGATTCGGAGGATGGTCATGCGCGCATTTTAGCGGGCGCCGGCGCGGCGGTGTCGTTTCATCCGCCTTTGACGAACTTGCGCAAGGCAGGCAGGCAGCGGCGACTCACTTCGAGCTGCTCGGCGCAGTCGGCGAGATGGGCGAAAACGCGCTCGTCCGCTGTACGCACGAGGCCGACGAGGCGCTGCTTGGCGACGAGGCAATTGCGATGGATGCGCACGAAGCGCTCCTCGAATTCGGTTTCCAGCGCCTTCAGCGACTCCTCGACGAGCACTTCGCCGCGCGCATGGTGCACGCGCACGTACTTGTCTTCGGCAATCAGATAGACGATGTCCGCGATCGGCACCATGACGAGATTGCCGCGCACGCGCGCGCACAAATGGGTGCGCGCATGGGCGGCCGGCGGCAAGACTGCCGGGAGCGCGTTGCCGTAGCGGCGCGCGCGCGTGAGCGCGGCTTGCAGACGTTCGATGCGAATCGGTTTGACCAGGTAGTCGATCGCATTTGCCTCGAAGGCGGCGAGAGCGTGTTCGTCGTAGGCGGTGCAGAAAATCACGGCCGGCGCCGGTGCGAGCGCGGCGAGGTGACGCGCGGCCTCGAAGCCGTCCATCGAAGGCATGTTGATGTCGAGCAAAACCAGATCGGGAGCGACGCGTGCCGCCATTTCCACGGCAGCGCGCCCATCGCCGGCCTCGCCGACGATCTCGATGTCGCCGAGTTCGGCGAGCAGGCTGGCCATGCGCGTGCGCGCGGGAGGCTCGTCGTCGGCGATCAATACCTTCATGTTCGATATCGCGTTTCGTCGTCCAAAACCATCGTCGTGGAATGCATTCGCACGCACGCCACCATCAGGGCGTAGGCAGGCGCAGGATCACTTCGAAATCGTGTTCGCCTTCGCGCACATCGAGCGCGCCGCGACGGCCGAAATGGTACTCGATCCGCATGCGCGTGTTGGCCAGCGCCACGCCGTTGCGCGAGGGCACGCGTGCGCTGTCGACAGGACGCGGGTTGGCGATTCTGATCAGGGCGCCGCCGCTTTCCTCGCGTTGCGCATGCACGCGGACCGTGCCGCCTTCGGCCAGAGGCTGGATGCCATGGTGGATGGCGTTTTCGACCAGCGGTTGCAGCAACAGGGCCGGCACGGGCAGATCGCGCGGCAGGTCGGCGGCAAGATCGAAATCCACCTGCAAGCGCTCACCCAGACGCAGCCGCTCGATAGCCAGGTAGCGCTGTGCGAGTTCCAGCTCGGCGGCAAGCGTGGACGGTTTGTTGTTGGCGCCCAGCGCTGCGCGGAACAGATCGGAGAGATCCATGACCGCGTGCTCGGCGGCCAGCGGTTGCGCGCGGATCAGGCTCGCGATCGTATTCATGCTGTTGAACAGGAAGTGCGGCCGAATGCGCGCCTGCAACCCGTCGAGTCGTGCCTGCGTTTCGGCACGAACGCGGGCGCGCCATTGCTCGATGACATAGAAGTAACGCAGCAGCGCGGCACCAACGAGCGCGGCGAGCAGGGCGTTGCGCAGCACGAAGCGCGCGCCGAGCGCGGCGGGCAAGGTAAGTCCCAGGCCGAGTTGCTGATCGATGGAGAACACGACGGCGCTGCCGGCGGCAACGGCGGCGACGAGGATGGCATGGGCAGCGGCCACGCTCGCCCACGACGGCAGGCGCGAGAACGTGGCGCGCAGCATGCACAGACAAACGATGCATAGCAGCGTCAGCCATTGCGCAAACACGGTGGCCGTGCCCAGGCGCGGCAGCAACGGTCGCGTCTCATCGCTCGGCGCAAGCAAGACGGCGACGACGAGCAGCTCGACCACGAGCATCGCGGAGAGCAGTACTGGCAGCGAGCAGAAGTCCGGCAACCAGGGCGCGCCGGCGGGTGCGGGCGCATGTTTCGCGGCGAATGGCGTTGGCGTGTCGCTCATCGCGCGAAGATGCCGTCAGCGCAGACGGGCGCCGAGCCATTGGCGCAAGTCGGCGATCTCCTGCGCGCAGACCTGGTGCGCCATCGGATAGCTGTGCCATTGCACGGCGTAGCCCAAGCCCTGCAGATGATCGCGGCTCATTGCGCCGAGCGCCTGCGGCACGACCGGATCGACCGAACCGTGCGCCTGGAAGATCGCGATCGCGCGGTTGGCCGCGCTGGCTTCGGCGGCGGTTTTCTCGGCCAATGGCAGGTAGGTCGACAAGGCGACGATGCCACCGAGCTTCGCGGCGTGGCGCAGGCCGCCGGCGAGCACGATCGCGCCGCCCTGGGAGAAGCCGGCGAGGACGATGTTCTCGCTCGCGACGCCGCGCACGCCTTCGCGCGCGATCAATTCATCGAGGTGGGCGATCGAGGCACGGATGCCGGCTTCGTCCTGCTTCTGCGCGATCTGCATGCCGGCGATGTCGTACCACGCGCGCATCGGCATGCCGCCGTTGACCGTGACCGGGCGCACCGGCGCGTGCGGGAACACGAAGCGCAGCGCCGGCCAGGATCGATCCACCAGCTCCGGCACGATCGGCTCGAAATCGTGCCCGTCGGCACCGAGACCGTGCAGCCAGATCACCGCATGTTTCGGATTCGGTGCGGTTTCGATTTCGACGCTGGGCAAAGGCATGCGGTCATCCGGGCGAGAGCAGGGCGCATGGTGACGCTTTTCGGCGGCGGAGTGAAGGGCATGGCGGTGGCCTGCGTGGGGTCGCGTGGCATCAAGCGTGACTTCCGGCGGCTTGCGGCGCCGACCGGCTCCGCTATGCTGCACGCTTTATGCGCTTTTTGGGAGTCGTCGCATGATTTGTCGTCCGCTCGCCGCGTTGTCCGCTTCGCTGGTTTTCGTTCTCGGTTCGGCGCATGCCGATCCGGCGCCTGCATCGCTGACGCTGGAGACGATCATGGCCGATCCGGGCTGGATCGGCGCACCGCCGTTGAACCCGTACTGGTCGGCCGACGGCAAGCAGGTGTACTACTCGGCGCAGCGCAAGGATTCCGCCATCGTCGACTTGCATCGCATCGATCTCGCCGATGGCAAGGACAGTCTCGTCGACGGCGCGGCGATGGCGAACGCCGACGGCGCCAATGCGGTTTATGACGCCGCCGGTACGCGCGCCGCATTTGCGCGCAACGGCGACATTTTCGTGCGCGATCTGCGCAATGGCGCGCTGACGCAAGTCACGCGCACACCAGAGCGCGAATCGTCGCCGCAGTTTTCCGCGGACGGGCATTCCTTGAGTTTTCGCGTCGGCAACCAATGGTTCATACACGACTTGAGCAGCCATGTCACCGCGCCGGCGGCGGTGCTGAAGATGGAAAAGGATCCCGATGCCGTTCCCGAAAAAGAGGCCCTTCGGGATTTCCAGTTGCGCACGTTCGCGACGCTGAAAAAACTCAAGGACGACAAGGAAGCCCGTCGCGACCACGCCGAACAATTGCGCCGCGCAGATCCGACGCGCGCTGCCGAACCGTTCTGGCTGGGTGAGGAGGCGAACGTTCTCGACACCGAACTCTCGCCCGACGGCCATTACTTGCTCGTCGTCACGATGGCGAAGAAACACGACGAGGGCAAACACGGAGAACTGACCCGTTACGTCACCGATTCGGGTTACGAGGAGTTCGAGAAGGAGCGCGTGCGCGTCGGTCGCAACGCGCCGGCGCCACAGTCGTTGCAATTGCTCGACCTCGTCGCGCACAAGGCCTATCCGTTGGCGCTCGATGCGCTGCCCGGCATTCACGACGATCCGCTCAAGAGCGTGCGCGAGGAAAACGCGCGCGCCACGGCGGCCAAACCCGCCGCCACGGAAAAAGCGAATGCGGGGAAGGCGGACAAGGCCACGGCCAAACCCGAGCAGCGCGGCGTGCGCATCGTGTCGCGGGCCGAGGATGGCGGTGGTGGCGGCATCGTCTGGAGCCGCGACGGGCAGTCGTTGGCGATCCAGATGCGCGCGATCGACAACAAGGATCGCTGGATCGCGACGGTGGATCTGGCCGGGCATGCGCTCGTACCGCAGCATCGGCTGAGCGATCCGGCCTGGATCAACTGGAACTTCAACGAATTCGGCTTTCTCAACGACAACCGCACGCTCTGGTTCGAATCCGAGGAAAGCGGCTATGCGCATTTGTATACCAAAGCGCCGGGCGGAAAGGCGATGGCGCTCACGCGCGGCAAGTTCGAGGTCTCGCGACCGGTCTTGTCGGCGGACGGGCATTGGTTCTACGTGCGCGCGAACGAAGAAGCACCGTATGTCTACGATGTGTACCGCGTGGCGACGAGTGGCGGAAAACTCGAACGCATCACGCACTACAAAGGCATGCAGGATTTCGCGTTGAGCCACGACGACAAACGCCTGCTCGTCGCCCATTCGTCGAGTTACGTGCCGGCCCGGCTTGCGATCGCGAGTGCCGACGGTTCGGGTGCGGTGCGCGAATTGGGCGACACGCGCACGCCGGCGTTTGCGGCGATGACGTGGCTCGATCCGGAAATCGTCGAAGTGCCATCGACGCACTTCAAGGGCGTCGTTTACGCAAAACTGTACAAGCCGGCCAACCTCGATGCGGGAGCAAAACATCCGGCGGTCGTGTTCGTTCACGGCGCCGGCTATCTGCAAAACGTGCACTTGCAGTATCCCGCGTATTTCCGCGAGCAGATGTTCCACAATCTGCTGGTGCGCAAAGGCTATGTCGTGATCGACATGGATTACCGTGGCTCCGAAGGCTACGGTCGCGACTGGCGCACGGCGATCTATCGCGACATGGGCCACCCCGAGCTGGAAGATCTGCTCGACGGCAAGAAATATCTGGTCGATCGCTACAACGTCGATCCCAAGCGCGTCGGCATCTACGGCGGCTCCTACGGCGGCTTCATGACCCTGATGGCGCTGTTCCGCGCGCCCGGCGAGTTCGCCGCGGGCGCCGCGTTGCGTCCGGTCACCGACTGGATGCAGTACAACCACGAATACACCTCGAACATCCTCAACACGCCGCAGGACGATCCGATCGCGTACCAGCGTTCTTCGCCGATCGAGTTCGCCAGTGGCTTGCGCGACCCGCTCTTGATCTGCCACGGCGTGATTGACGACAACGTGCTGTTCGAGGATTCCATGCGCCTGTACCAGCGACTGATCGAACTGCACAAGAACAATTTCACGATTTCGCCCTACGCGCTCGACCGCCACGGTTTCACCAACGCCGATTCGTGGCTCGACGAGTACAAGCGCATCTACCACCTGTTCGAGACGAACCTGAAATAGCACGCGGTCGTCGCGATGGTCGCCCCCGACGGCCTGTCGGGGATCTGCGTGGGCGGTCGGCAGGGCGACGGTCAGGTGTTGGCCGCGTGTCCGACACGCATCGCTTCCACTACCGCTTGGATTGGGTCAGGATACGCACCCGCGCTCGCCCGACGACACCATGTCCGCCACGCTGCAACGTCCCAGTCACGCTTTGACCCAAGGTGCCATCGGCAAAACCTTGCTCATGTTCACCTTGCCGATTCTTGCCGGCAACGTGTTGCAGTCGTTGAACGGTTCGGTCAACGCCATCTGGATCGGGCATGGTTTGGGCGAAGCGGCGTTGGCGGCCGGGTCGAACGTCAACACGATACTGTTCCTCTTGATCGGTGCCGTGTTGGGCATCGGCATGGCGGCCACGATCCTCGTCGGTCAGAGCATCGGCGCGAACGATGTGGCCCAGGCCAAGCGTGTGGTCGGCACCAGCCTGGTGTTTTTCGCGCTGCTGTCGTTCGCAATTGCCGCACTCGGCCTCGCCTTTGCCGAGCCGTTGATGGTGGCAATGCATACGCCGGTCGAATCCCTGCCGCTGGCCGTTGCCTATCTGCGCGTGATCCTGCTCGGCATCCCGTTCATCTATTTGCAGGCGTTCATGAGCATGGCCCTGCGCGGTGCGGGCGATGCGCGCACGCCGTTTCTTTTTCTGGCGCTCAACGTCGTGCTCGACATCGCGCTCAATCCGCTGTTCATTTTCGGCACACGCCGCCTGGTCGGCATGCCGCTGATTCCGGAAATGGGCATTGCCGGATCGGCAACGGCTTCGCTCATCGCAACGGCGACGACCACGATTCTGCTGATCGTGTATCTGTATCGCACGCGGCATTTTCTTTGTCTGCGGCGCGATGAGCTGCATCACTTGCGCGTCGATCCCGTCATTCTCAAATCGCTCATCGTCAAAGGCTTGCCGATGGGGTTGCAGATGGTCGTGATGTCGGCCTCGATGGTCGCGATGATCTCGCTGGTCAACGGCTTCGGGGCGCACACCACGGCGGCCTATGGCGCCTGTTTTCAATTGTGGAATTACATCCAGATGCCGTCGATCTCGGTCGGCATGGCCGCATCGAGCATGGCTGCGCAGAATGTCGGCGCAAAGCTGTGGGCGCGCGTGGACAAGGTCGCGATGACCGGCATCGGATTCAATTTCCTGCTGACCGGCAGCCTCGCCGTGATCGTCTACCTGTTCAATCGCGGCGCCTTGAATCTGTTCTTGCCGGCGGCAGGCGGTGCGATCGAGATCGCCCAGCACATCAATCACATCGTCGTCTGGTCGTTCATTCTGTTCGGCATTTCCTTCGTTCTGGCCGGCGTGGTGCGCTCGACAGGTGCCGTGATTCCGCCGCTGATCATCCTCGTGATCGCATTGTGGGTGGTGCGCATCCCGTTCGCTTACGCGTTCGTGCATCGCTGGGGAGCGGATGCGGTCTGGTGGAGTTTTCCACTGGGTTCGGCGGTATCGATGGTGTTGTCCGCGCTGTATTACCGCTACGGCGGCTGGCGCCGCGCGCGTATGCTCGCTACCGCCTAGCGTTGGCAGTGCGGACAATAAAATGTCGAGCGCTGGCCGAGCACGACGGCACGGATGGGCGTGCCGCACACCTTGCACGCCTCGCCCGCGCGGCCATAAACGAACAATTCCTGTTCGAAGTAGCCCGGCGTGCCATCGGGTGAAATGAAATCGCGCAGCGTGGTGCCGCCGTGCGCGATGGCGCGGTCGAGAATCCGCTTGACCTCATCGACGAGTCGTTGATAACGCGCCAGCGACACCGATCCTGCCGCGCGGTTCGGATGGATACCCGCGGCGAACAGCGCTTCCGCCGCGTAGATGTTGCCGACACCGACGACGATTTTCTGATCCATCAAGTAGGCTTTCACCGGCGCGCGGCGACCGCGCGATCGGCGCCACAAATGCGCACCGTCGAAATCGTCGCCGAGCGGTTCGGGGCCGAGGCCGGCGAGCAGGGGGTGGGTTGTGCCGGGCGCCTGCCAGAGCTGTGAGCCGAAGCGACGTGGATCGGTGTAACGCAAGATGCGACCGTCATCGAGCTGCCAGTCGACGTGGTCGTGCGCGCCCGCTTCGGTGTCGCCGGCCAGCACGCGCAACGAGCCGGACATGCCCAAATGCAGCAGCGCGCTGCCGGCCTTTGCGTGCACGAGCAGGTACTTCGCACGCCGTTCGACGGCGTCGATGCGTTGACCGGGGAGATGCTTGCGCAGGCCCGGCGCGATCGGCCAGCGCAACTGCGCTTGGCGCACGATCAGGCGCTCGACGCGGTGTCCCAGCAAACAAGGGGCGATGCCACGGCGCGTGGTTTCGACTTCGGGCAATTCGGGCATGCGTCATTGTGCCAGCCGCGAACGCCGCGCGCGCGGGGAAGGCTTCCTGTCACCTGATTAGCGCTGAATCTCAGCGCGGAGCAAGCCCTCTCCCCCGAGCCTGCTCGGGGGAGAGGGTTGGGTGAGGGGGCGTTTTTTCGCTCTTGCATTGCCGAAGATCAAAATCCCCCCTCACCCCAGCCCTCTCCCCCAACGATAGAGCTGTTGGGGGAGAGGGAGTTTGTTTGCTTCCGCTGAGAATTGATGCGAATCAGGACGAATTATCATGGCTGAGGGTCGGGGCTAATCAGGTCCTGTCATGGGGTGCGATGGCGGGCGCCATAGGCGGCGTAGACGACCAGCCCGATCGCGAAGTAGCCGCCGATCACCGTCGCCGGGAAATAGTCGCCGCGCAGCGCGCGCAGGATCATGTCGATGATGATCGGCAACGCCATCAGCGCTGCGAAGACGATGCCGAGCAGGGGCACGATGCCGATCCACCAACCGCCAAGAAACACGCCACCCAGTGGTACGCGGAACGGACGCATGCGCGCAGGTTCGAGCGCGCGCAGCCGCATGACGGCCGCGCAGACGATGGCAAAGGCCAGCGTGGTGCCGAGGCTGATCAGGTCGCCGAGCACATCGATCGGCAGCAACGCGGCGATCGGCGCCATCACCAGGCCGAGATAGAGCGTGCCTCGGCGTGGCGTGCGCGTGCGCGGATCGATGCGCCCGAACACCTTGGGCAGCATGCCATCGCGTGCCATGGCATAGAAAATGCGGCTTTGCCCGTAGATCGAAGTGAGCAGTACCGACAACAAGCCGATTACGGCGGCCGCTTTGATCGCCAGTCCGAGCACGGGCAAGCGCATCGCATCGACCGCGACCGCGAGTGGATCGGCGACATCGAGTTGACGATAAGGCACAAGTCCGGTCATCACGGCGGCGACCGCCATGTACAGCAGCGTGCAAATGGCCAGCGTCGCGAAGATGCCGAGCGGCAAGTCACGTTGCGGATTGCGCGCTTCGGCGGCGCTGGTCGACACCGTCTCGAAACCGACATAGGCGAAGAAAATGGCCGAGGCGCCACGCAGTACGCCGGCCCAGCCGAATTCGAAATGCGCCTCGGCGGGAGGCACGAACGGGGTGATGTTGGCCGGGTCGATGAGAGCAACGCCGATGACGGCAAAAGCGATGAGCGCGCCGATCTTGAGCAGCACGACGACGGTGTTGAACATCACCGATTGCGAAAGACCGCGCATCAACACCGCCGTCATTGCCAGAATCGCGCCCGCAGCGAGCAGGTTGACGCCGCCGCTGACCCGCATCTTCGCCGTGTCGCCGGCGCCCTGCACGTCGAACAACGGTGTCGTCAGGGCGGTGGGCAGATGCAAGCCGAGCTGATCGAGCAGGGCGGCGGCATAACTGGCGAAGCCGACCGCCACGGTGGCGGCGGCGATGCCGTATTCGAGCAGCAGCATCCAGCCTGCGCACCAGGCCGCGAAGCGGCCGAAAGTGAGCAGGGCATAGGAATAACTCGATCCGGACAACGGCATCGTCGCGGCGAGTTCGGCATAACACAGCGCAGAGAATCCACAGGCGATCGCCGCGGCGACGAAGGACAGCACCACGGCGGGGCCGGCATGGTGCGCGGCGGCCGATCCGGTCATCACGAAGATGCCGGCGCCGATCACCGAGCCGACGCCGATCAGGGTGAGTTGGAGCGGGCCGAGGCTGCGCGCGAGGCCTTCGTCCACGGTGTCGAAATCCGGCGAAATATGATATTTATCTTTCATTACGCACGTTATGACATTTTTATATCAATCTTGTCCACGGGATCGAAACGCCATGCAGGGTGAGGTGCGCCACGAGCGATGGAAACTCGCGCAGCCGTTCGTGATTGCGCACGAAACTTACCTGAATGCCGATGTGGTAGTGGCGACGTTGAGGCAAGGCAACAGAGTCGGGCGCGGCGAATGCACGCCGACCGAATTCTATGGCGAGACGATCGAGAGCACGTTGGCCGCCGCGCGCGATTTGGTGGCGCGATGGGCGGCCGGGGAGGCGTGGGAGTGCATCCACGACGACACGCCGGCGGGCGCGGCGCGCAATGCGGTCGATTGCGCCGTGTGGGACTTGCGCGCCAAGCGTGCGGGCAAGCGCGCGTGGGAACTGGCCGGAATCCCGGCGCCGCGCGCGGTGCGCACGGCGACGACGATCAGCGTCGGCGACGCGCAGCATCAAGCCGCGCAGGCGCAGGCGATGGCGATCGAGGCGCACGGCACGCCGCTGATCAAACTCAAGCTGGATGCCGAGGACGTTGCGACGCGCGTTGCCGCGGTACGCGCAGCCGCGCCGGGGGCGACGTTGATCGTCGATGCCAACGCATCCTGGGATGCGGCCTTGCTTGCCGCATTGATGCCGGCATTGCGTGCGGCGAACGTGGCGATGATCGAGCAGCCGTTGCCTGCGGGAGCCGACGCCGCGCTGGCCGCAATCGAGCGTCTGGTACCGGTCTGTGCCGACGAATCGGCCCATGTCGGCGCCGATCTCGACGCGCTGCGCGGGCGCTACGATCTGATCAACGTCAAGCTCGACAAGACCGGTGGATTGACCGAGGCGCTGCGCATGGCGGTGCGCGCACGCGAGCTCGGCTTCGACTTGATGGTGGGCTGCATGGAAGGCACCTCGCTGGCGATGGCGCCGGCCATGTTGATCGCCGGATTCGCGCGTTTCGTCGATCTCGACGGCCCGTTGCTGATCGGCCGCGACCGCGAGCATGGTCTGAGCTACGAGCGCGGCATCGTCGCACCGCCATCCGTCGCGTTGTGGGGTTGAGCGGTTTACGAAATCTTTATAACATCGTGTTTTTAATGTTACTTACATAACATGAAGAAAATGCGCGTCACGACTGGAAAATGGGCATTCGCACTGGCCCTTTCGCTGCTCGCCGCGCCGGTGTGGGCGGCGAGTTTGCTGATTCGTGATGCCACGCTCGTCGATGGCACGGGCGCGCCGGCGCGGCGAGCCGACGTGCGCGTGGTGGGCGACAAAGTGGTGGCGATCGGCCGGCTCACGCGCACGACGGGGGAGACGGTGATCGATGCGCAGGGTCTCGCGCTTGCTCCGGGATTCATCGACACGCACAGTCATCACAACGATGGACTGGAAACGCATCCGGACGCGCTGGCGGCGGTGAGCCAGGGCATTACCACGATCATCGTCGGTCAGGATGGCGGTTCGGAGAGTCCGCTTGCAGATTACTTCCGCAAGATGGAAGCCACGCCGGCGGCGCTGAATATCGCATCGTATTCGGGACACAACAGCTTGCGCGACAAGGTGCTTGGTGACGATTACAAGCGTCGCGCGACGCCGGCGGAAGTCGCGAAAATGGAGCGTCTGCTCGACGCCGACATGCAGGCGGGGGCGCTGGGCCTTTCGACCGGGCTCGAATACGACCCGGGCATTTATTCGGACAAATCCGAGGTGGTCGCGCTCGCGCGCGTGGCGGCCCGGCATGGCGGACGCTACATCAGCCACATGCGCAGTGAGGATCGCGAGGTCTGGGCTGCGCTCGACGAAATCATCGCCGTCGGTCGCGAGGCGAACATTCCCGTGCAGGTCAGCCATGCCAAACTGGCGATGACGGACTGGTGGGGGCAGGCCGACCGTTTCCTCGGCGTGCTCGACAAGGCCCGCGCCGAGGGAATCGACGCGACGCTGGATGTCTACCCCTACGCCTACTGGCACAGCACGTTGACCGTGATGTGGCCCAAGCGCGATTTCGACGATCGCCAGACGGCCGAGTTCGTGCTCGAGCATCTCGCTCCGGCCGACGGCCTGCTGCTGGCGAAGTTCACTCCCGACCCGACGTTGGTCGGCAAAACCGTGGCCGAGGTCGCGCGTCGGCGCGGCCTCGATGCACCTGCCACCGCGATGGCGCTGATCCACGAAGCCGAAGCTGCGAAGGGCTCGGTGAACGTGATCGCCACCAGCATGGACGAACGCGACATCGCCCGATTCATCGCCTGGCCGCAGGCCAATATTTCTTCCGACGGCATGCTCAGCAACCTGCACCCGCGCGGTGCCGGCGCGTTCACGCGCGTGCTGCGCGTGTATGTGCGCGAACGAAAGCTGCTGACGCTCGAACAAGCCGTGCACAAAATGACGGGTCTGTCGGCCCGGCACATGGGCATTTCGCAGCGCGGCGAAATCCGTCCGGGGGCGTATGCCGATCTGGTGCTGTTCGATCCGGCCACGGTCGCCGATCGCGCCACCACGAGCGATCCGAGTGCGCTGTCTGCGGGGATTGCCCGGGTGTGGGTCAACGGCAATCTCGTCTATCGCGACGGCAAGTCGACCGGAGCGCATCCGGGTCGCGTTCTGCGACGTGAATCAAGGCACTGATGTCATGCAAATCGAAGCTCCGTATCTATTGTTTCTCGGCGACACCACGCACGCGCTCGACGCCAAAACCGCGAGCGGCATCCTCGATTGGCGTCCCGACTTGTGTTCCGGGCAATGTCGCCTCGCCGCCGACGCGGTCGATCTCGGCCTGCCCGATTTCACGCCGTCCGAAGCGGCGGCCGCAGGCATGCGCACGATGGTGATCGGGGTTGCGCCATTTGGCGGTGCGATCGCGCCACAATGGATCGAGGCCATCCTTGCCGCGATCCGTGCCGGGCTCGATATCGCCAGCGGCATGCATTCGCGCCTCGTCGACGTTCCAGTCATTGCCGCCGCGGCGCACGAAGCGGGCGTGCGCCTCCTCGACGTGCGCCACGGTACGGGCGGTTTCGACATAGCCTCGGGCCGCAAGCGCATGGGGTGTCGCCTGCTCACTGTCGGCGTGGATTGTGCGGTCGGCAAGAAATATGCGGCATTGGCGATTCATCGTGAACTGGTTCGGCGCGGCATCGCCGCCGACTTCCGCGCGACCGGGCAGACCGGTATTTTCATTGCCGGCGGCGGCGTCGCCATCGATGCGACGATTTGCGATTTCACCGCGGGCGCCGCCGAGTCGTTGTCGCCGGACAACGCGCCCGATCACTGGGATGTGATCGAAGGACAGGGCTCACTGTTCCATCCGGCCTATGCCGGCGTCAGTCTCGCCCTGCTGCACGGCTCGCAACCCGATGCCCTCGTGGTTTGCCACGATCCACGGCGCACGCACATCGATGGCTATCCGGATTACCCGTTGCCCACCCTGGCCGCCTGCATCGCGGCCAACGAACAGGCGGCTCGGCTGACCAATCCCGCTGCGCGCGTGGTTGCGATTGCATTGAACACGCAGGGCATGAGCGAAGCCGAGCGACACGCCGCACTCGCGATGGCGTATGGCGAAACCGGTCTCGTGGCATTCGACCCCATCGCCACTGGCGCCGCCGCAGTGGTCGACGCGCTGCTGATGGACTTCTCCGCTTGCGCTGTCGTCGCCGACCCGGATCGGGTTGCGAACGGTTGAGTCGCGGCGACACACTCCGCCGCCATCATCGGACGGAACGCGGACGCGCGCTTTGGCCGACGTGCCCGACAAAATCCTGGTACAGATCCGACACCTGGCCAAGCCGTTTCTCCACGCCGCTGCCCAGAGCGAGCACGACGCCGTTGGCGAGCAGACTCAAGGCCGCGAACAGCGGCACCATCGTGTCCCAGAACAAGCCGCTTTCGGTGGGCAGAGCCAATACCTGGGCGGTATATTCCCGCGCCCAGTGGCAGTATTTGTCGGTGACGATCACCAGCGGTATGCCGCGTGCGTGGCAGCGGCGTGCGAGGTTTTGCGCCTGCCGCGAATAGCGGCGCGTTTCGACCAGAATCACGCAGTCGCTTCGTGCGCCGTCGATGAGGATATCGGCAAAATGGCCGTCGCCCAGTTCGGTCAAGTGCACGCCGCCACGCACGTAGCGCAGAACGTGCGCGAAGTGGTCGGCCAGGCCGCGTTCGGTCTGGAAGCCGACGACGTGTACGCGCGACGCACGCGCGAGTCGTTCGACGATCGCCTGCCAGTCGCGCGTTTCCGCCAGGCGGTAGACTTCGATCAGCCCGGCGACATTGAGGTCGAGATCGCGGCGCAGCGCCGACTTGGCCGTGCTCGCCTTGAGCATCGAGCCGAGTTCCGCGCCGACCGGCCATGGCGCGATGGCGGCGTCAAATTGAAATGCGCTCTTGAGTTCGCGAAAATTGCGGTAGCCAAGTCGGCGACAAAACCGGCCCACCGTCACCGCACTGATCGCAAGCTTGCCGGCGAGGGAATGGGCGGTCTCGAACGGAATCGACTGCCGGTTGGTGGCAAGAAAATGGGCGATCAACCGTTCGGATTCGGTGAACCGATCCATCCCGCCTTCGATCTGGGCGAACAATCGCTGTTCCGTCTTGGGTTTCCGCTGCGGCACGGGGGCGTCCTTATCGGCCTACGGCAGAAACGATAACATCGTCCGTACGGCATGGCATGCGTTTTGTCGAGCCATCGCGCCGCCGGGTTGCATGGCGGAGTCGTTCGTCCCAGAAAGCGCGGCGATGGCGACCAGCGCAGGGGAAAATCGCGGGCCGCTCGACTGTCGCGCGCCCGGCGAGAGGGTTGGCCGTCCGTGCGTACCGCCCGCGCGCTGGCGCGAAACCCCATGCCTCCGGTATGATGGGAGGTCACCGCAGGGGCGATTTTCGAGAGTCACATGGTTGATTATATTCTGGATTTTCTCAATGGCGGCCTGCTGCATGCGGGCTGGCTGTTCAAGCTGGTTTACTTTCTCATCGTCACCCAGCTGACGATCTTCGCGGTGACCTTGTACCTGCACCGCAGCGCCTGCCATCGCGGCGTCGATTTCCATCCCGTCGTCACGCACATGCTGCGCTTCTGGTCGTGGGTGTCGACCGGCATGGTCACGCGCGAGTGGGTCGCGGTGCATCGCAAGCATCACGCCAAGTGCGAGACTGCGGACGATCCACACAGCCCGAAATTCTTCGGCATCAACACGGTGCTGTGGCAGGGCGTTGACCTGTATCGCGTCGAATCGATGAATCAGGAAACCCTGGAAAAATACGGCAAGGGTTGCCCGGACGACTGGATCGAACGCCACCTGTATTCCGGCCATCCGTACTGGGGCCCGGTGCTGACCTTTACCGTCAATATCCTGCTGTTCGGCATCTGGGGTGTGGCGATTTCCGCGCTGCAGATGATCTGGATTCCCTTCTGGGCCGCCGGTGTCGTCAACGGCATTGGCCATTGGTGGGGGTATCGCAATTTCGAGACCTCGGACATGGCCACGAACCTGTCGCCATGGGGCGTGTGGATCGGCGGCGAGGAGCTGCACAACAACCATCATGCTTTCCCGAGTTCGGCGAAGTTCGCCCTGCGCAAGTTCGAGTTCGATATCGGCTGGGCGGCGATTTGCGCGCTGCGCGCGGTCGGCCTCGCCAAGGTGCTGCGCGTTGCGCCGACGCTCGACGTGCGCGCGAACGTGCCATTGCCCGATACGGAAACGATCAAAGCGCTGCTGTCGCACAAGTTCGAGGTCATGAGCGACTACTTCCGCGGCGTGATCGCGCCCACCTTGCGTGAAGAAGCGGCCCATGCTGGCGCAGGGTTGAAAGCGATTCCACGCAGGCTGCGCCGCGCCCTCGGCAACGGCGGCCGCTGGCTCGACGAGCATTCGCGGCAGAAGATGCAGGTGTTGATCGAGAACCGTCCGACCCTGCGCACGGTGTGCGATTTTCGCGCGCGTCTGGCCGCCGTGCTCGAACGCAACCACGGCGGTGCCGAGGTGATGATGAGCGGCTTGCAGGACTGGTGCCGCGAGGCCGAAGCCACCGGTATCGCCACGCTCGCCGCGTTTGCGGCGCGCCTGCGCGGCTACACACTCGCGCCGGTACGTGCGTGATGACGAGCGTGTTGTCTGCGACACGAACAAAACCCGCCTCGGCGGGTTTTGTTTTTTTCCACCCCTACGCCCCCCGACCGCACACATTCCCATGAGCCTTGCCGAAGACCGCCTCTGGGCGAAAATCCGCCGTTATCTCGAAAGCGGGCAGGAAACCGCCGCCCGCATCAGCCTTCAATCCCTCGTCGCGCGTGCTCCGGGCGATATCGAAGCGCACGTCATGCTCGGTGGAGCGATCCTGTCGGGCGACGGCCTCGTGCGTGAATGCAATGCCCAGCTCGAAGCCGCCGCGCGCGCGCTGCCGGACGACGCCGACAAGGCGGCGATGGTCGCGCTCGCCATGTTCCGTATCGGCAACATTCTCGGCGCGCGCGCCTGCCTGGAAAACGCCGACGTCGCGCGCACGACGTCGCCGGAAAACCTGATGAGTCTGGCGCACGTACACCAACTGCTGGGCGAGCACGCCAAGTCGCTCGCGTTCATGGACCGGGCCAAGGCCCAAGGCTACGACAACCCGGATTTCCGCTATTTCCGTGGCGTGCAATTGCAGTTCAATGGCCGTCTTGCGGAAGCCGGCGAGGCGATGGAATCCTGTCTGAAGATGGGGCCGACGTTCGGCCGCGCGTCGTACACGCTCGCGCGCCTGCGCAAGCAGACGCCCGAAAGCAATCACCTCGCCTACATCCACGAGCAGTTGAAGCGGGTCGAGCCCGACACGGAAGATCACGCTTCGTTCGAATTCGCCCTGTTCAAGGAATACGAGGATCTCGGCGATGTCGACAACGCCTGGGCGGCGCTGGAGCGCGGCAACGCGATCATGCATCGGCGCCTGGGCCACGATCCCGCCGAGGAAGGCGAACTGTTCGACCAGTTGATCGAACGCACGCACGCCGATTTCCTGCAACCCGCCGAGGCGCAGCACGAAGGCCCCCAGCCGATTTTCGTTCTCGGGCTGCCACGCAGCGGCACGACCCTGCTCGAACGCATTCTCGGCAATCACTCGATGGTCGAATCGGTCGGCGAGCTCAGCGATTTTCCGCGCCAGTTGCAGTGGCAGGCCAATCGCTATGCATTTCCGCCGATCGATCCGGTCATCCTCGCGCGCGCCGACGGGCTCGACTACGCCGAGATCGGCAAGCGCTACCTCGAACACACGCAATGGCGCGCCAACGGCAAGGCATTCTACGTCGACAAACTGCCGCCGAATTTCCTCCTCGCCGGCTTCATCCGCCGCGCGTTGCCGCATGCGCCGATCCTGCACATGGTGCGCGACCCGATGGATGCGTGCTTCTCCAACTACAAGGCCATGTTCGGTGGCTCGTACGCGTACAGTTACGAGCAGAAGAATCTCGTAACCCACTACACGCGCTATCGGCGCTTGATGGATCACTGGCATCGGGCGATGCCCGGCCACATCTTCGATGTGTCCTACAACGAGCTTGTGCGCGATGCGGAAGCCGGTACGCGTGCGATTCTGGATTTCTGTAAATTGCCCTACGAAGCGGGCTGCGTGGATCTGTCGCGCAACCGCACGCCGGTGGCGACCATGAGCAGTGCGCAGACGCGCGACAAGATCAGCGATCGCTCGATCGGTGAGTGGCGGCGCTACGAAAAGCAGCTGGCGTGGATGCGCAGCAAGCTGGCGGCTTTTGACAGGTAGCGAACGAAGGGGCTAGCGGACGAGCCGACCCGGAACGGATGCCAAGGTCGTTTTGCGACGCGCATGAAAAAAGGCTGGCCATTGCGGCCAGCCTTTTTGGTTTCAGAGCAAACGTCGCGCGAGCTTCAGTTTTTCTTGCCGCCCGGGCCGAAATGGAAGCCGAATTCCGCCCACACCGCACGGCCGTACACGTTGTAGTTATACGTGTTGAAGTACGGGAAGCTCGATTGCGTCTTGTCCAGCGGCGGCTTGGTGCTGAAGATGTTGTTTACACGCAGCGACAAGGCCGCATCGTCGCTGAAGTGGTAGGTCACGCTGCCGTTGTAGAGAATCCATGGCGGCAGTTTGCCGTTCTGTGCGGCGTTGGGGATCGAACCGTAACGCTGGTTGTACAGCGTCGTGCTCCAGTTGCCGATGTTCCAGGTGACCGCACCGGTAAAGGTGCTCTTCCAGTCGGAGTAGCGCATGTCGTGGTAGACATTGATGACGGGATCGGTCGGGAACTGCTGGATCAAATGCTTGAATTCGACGTAGTAATTCGCGTTGAAGGTCAGGCTGCCGTAGCGATCCATATCCCACACGTAATCGAGACTTGCGGCGATGCCCGACTCGGACTCGGTAGCGGCATTGATCGGGTACGAGCTGACCGTGAGCAGGTGGTACGGGTTCGCTTTGGCATCGGCGGGCGCGCGTGCAATCAGGCTTTCATAGTATTTGCAGATCGCGGAGTTCGGGTCGATCGTGGCACCGCCAACGGTCTTGCCGATGCGGCAGTCTGCTTCGCTCTGAAGTACGGTGTCGAGGCTGATCTGCTGAACCTCGTTCTTGATCGAAACACGCTGGTAATCGACCTTCAACGTCAGGCGATCGACTGGCGTGTAGACGAAACCGTAGGTCAGCGTTTTCGCGGTGATGTTGTCGAGTTTGCCGTTGTTGCCGGAATTGCCGAAGATCTGATCCGAATAATCCGGGCATTTCTGGTACGTGGTCGGCCCGAAGCCGGCAAGTCGACACTGCCAGTAGTCGGTGACCGAGGTGTAGTAACCGGTCGCGTTGTACAGGTCACGCATGTCGGGTGCGCGGAAGGCTGTGGCGTAGTTGGCGCGCAGCAGCAGGTTGTCCATTGGGCGGATTTCGATGCCCAGTTTGTAGGTGAACTTGCTCGCGCTGTTCCCGCTGAAGCGGTAGCTGTCGTAGCGACCGGACAGATCGCCGGTCAGCCAGCTCGTCACTGGCACGCGCATTTCCCCACCCACGCCGTAGAAGTTGCGGGTGCCGTTGGCGTGCGAGCCAGTCAGGCCGAGTGCGTCGCCGCTGGCGATAAGGTCGGCAACGTTCTGATGCAGTGCCTCGCTGCCGGCCTGAACCGTGCCGGCGACGCCGACATCGCCCGCAGGGAGCGTGAACAGTGAGTTGTTGGTGACGATGAGGTTCAAGCTCTGCGTCCACTGTTCTTGCGAGTTGTCGACGCGGGCGGCCAATTGATTGAACGTGGCTGGTGTCAGCGGGGTGTAGAGCTTGGATTTGTCCGGGCTGTAGACCGGGTAGCCGTAATAGGTGCCCATTTGCGGGCCCAGATAGTACTTGTCGATCGCCGATTTCTTGAAGTGCATGTAGCTGGCGGTGACGTTCTGCTGCGAGCGCGTGTAGTAGGCGTCGTAGGTCCAGTTGGTGCCGAGCGCGCCACGGAAACCGGCGGCCACGTTGTAGCTGCGCGAGTAATCCGTTTCCGCACCGCCGGCCGTGCCGCCGCCGTATTCTTCCGGAGCGACCAGGTGCTGCCACAACTCGATCTGGTTGGTCTTGGCATTCCAGAAGTAGCCGTTGTTGGGGGCCAGCGCGTTCTCGTTGGATTCCCAAAACTGGAAGGCGCCACCGATGTTGTATTTCGGTGCCGCGCTGTTGAACAGGATTTGTGCGTAGGCGTCGGTGTTCTCGTTGATATGGTAGACGAGATTGGTGTACGCGCTGCCTGATTTATTCTCATTGAGCAGCGACGTTGCCTGGTATTGCCCCGTCGTGCCGCAGTAATAGCCGCGTCCCGGACGGTAGGCATAAGAAGTCGTGTTGTTGTAGAGATAGCTCAAGGGTGCGCAGGTTGCAGACCCCGGATCCTGGTACACGGCACGTCCGGCACTGTTGATGTAGGCAATCAGGAACGACCGCGACGGCACCACCGGTGCGCCGTTCAAGCTGGGGTTGGAATACAGCGACTTCGTCCAATCGCGCTGGCCGGCGAAAATCGGCTGCTGGTTGAGCAGTTCCAGCGACCAGAGATAATCCAGATTGCCCCAACTGCCGCCACCGCTGAGCTGCAAGCGCTGGCTTTGGCCACCGCCGTCGGTGTAGCCGCCGACGCGGAAACTCATGTCGACGCCTTCCATCTTTTCTTTGAGCACAATGTTGACCACGCCGGCGATGGCCGACGAGCCGTAGATCGCGGAGTTGCCGCCGGGGACGATGTCGATGTGATCAATCATCGCCGCCGGGATATTGGACAAGTCGGTGATCGAACCCGTGCCGTTGTAGGCCAGCGGATACTGCGACATCGGCTTGCCGTTGAGCAGAATCAGGGTGAAGTTCGCCGGCAGGCCGAACAGACTGATCGTCTGGGCGCCTTGAGTAAAGCCACCCGAAGACTGATTGCCCTGCACGCCGCCATTGGCCATCGGCAGCGCCTTCAGCGCGTCGTAGACGGTGGCGAACGCCTGCTTCTGGATATCTGCGGCGGTGATCGTGACCGTCGGCGATGCCGTTTCGATCTGCGCGCGCGGAATCAGCGAGCCGGTGACGACCACGCTCTTCAGCTCGGTGGTCTCCTTTTTCTTGTCTTGCTTCTGGGCCTGATCCTGATCGGCCTGATTCGAGCTTTGGGCGAGCAAGGGGGTGGCGGCAAAACTCGCCACGAGCCCCATGAGTATGGACGACACCAACACGCGTTGTTTCATGATCCTCTCCATCAAGGGTTCTGTGTATTTCGGGTAGCGGTCGACCTTCGGCTTCGTTGGCCGATTGCCAGTTCAGTGCGTAACGTTGAGGGTTGGGCAGGCGAACGAATGCGACGCGCAACGCCGTCGCGCAGCGACGGGGGATTGCCTGGAACGCACATGGCCACAGCTCATCGGATGCTGTCTCGATTCGAATCTTGCAAGCGCCACCGTCTCCCCACGGCAGCGGCCCGAACCCCGAGCCCGCACGATAACGATTTCTTTATTTTTCTGTCAAACAAATGACTGTAAAGAAATGTGAGCCGAACCGCCGCTGTGGCAATGTGTCGCGTCGTGCTGGATACAAAAAAGCCCCGCATCGCTGCGGGGCTTTTTGTCTTGCGTGAAGTGGTGGGGCGTTGGATCAGAAATCCATGCCACCCATGCCGCCCATGCCGCCGCCGCCCGGGGCGCCGTGGCTGTGGGCTTCTTCCTTCTTCGGTGCTTCGGCGACCATGGCTTCCGTCGTGATGACGAGGCCGGCAATCGAGGCTGCGTTTTGCAGCGCGGTACGGGTGACCTTGGTCGGATCGAGAATGCCGAACTCGACCATGTCGCCGTATTCGCCGTTGGCGGCGTTGTAGCCGTAGTTGCCCTTGCCCGCGGCGACCTTGTTGAGGATGACCGAGGCTTCTTCACCGGCGTTGGTGACGATCTCGCGCAGTGGCGCTTCCATCGCCCGCTTGGCGATGAGGATGCCGTGGGTCTGGTCTTCGTTGTCGCCCTTGAGCTTCTTGATCGCATCGAGCGCGCGCACGAGGGCCACGCCGCCGCCCGGCACCACACCTTCTTCCACCGCCGCACGCGTGGCGTGCAGGGCGTCTTCGACGCGCGCCTTCTTCTCTTTCATTTCGACTTCGGTCGCCGCGCCAACCTTGATGACGGCAACGCCGCCGGCCAGCTTGGCCACGCGCTCTTGCAGCTTCTCGCGGTCGTAGTCGGAGGAGGTTTCCTCGATCTGCGCCTTGATCTGCGCGATGCGCGATTCGATGGCCTTGCCGTCGCCTGCGCCGTCGATCAGGGTCGAGTTTTCCTTGGAGATGACGACCTTCTTCGCGCGGCCGAGATCCTTCAGCGTTGCCTTTTCGAGCGACAGGCCGACTTCTTCGGAAATCACCTGACCGCCGGTCAGGATGGCCATGTCTTCGAGCATCGCCTTGCGACGATCGCCGAAGCCCGGCGCCTTGACGGCGGCAACCTTGACGATGCCGCGAATGGTGTTGACGACGAGGGTCGCGAGCGCTTCGCCTTCGACTTCTTCGGCCACGATGAGCAGCGGCTTGCCGGCCTTGGCCACGCCTTCGAGCACGGGCAGCAGCTCGCGCACGTTCGAGACTTTCTTGTCGTGCAGGAGGATGTACGGGTCTTCCAGTTCCACCTGCTGCGACTGCTGGTTGTTGATGAAGTACGGCGACAGGTAGCCGCGGTCGAACTGCATGCCTTCGACGACGTCGAGCTCGTTTTCGAGGCCCGAGCCTTCTTCCACGGTGATCACGCCTTCCTTGCCGACCTTGTTCATCGCCTCGGCGATGATGTCGCCGATGTGGGTGTCGCCGTTGGCCGAGATCGTGCCGACCTGGGCGATCGACTTGTTGTCGGCCGACGGCTTGGACAGGTTCTTCAGCTCAGCAACCGCGCCGACGACGGCCTTGTCGATGCCGCGCTTCAGGTCCATCGGGTTCATGCCCGCGGCGACGGCCTTCAAGCCTTCGCGGATCAGCGCCTGCGCGAGCACGGTCGCGGTCGTGGTGCCGTCACCGGCGACGTCGGAGGTCTTGGAGGCGACTTCCTTGACCATCTGCGCGCCCATGTTCTCGAACTTGTCGGCAAGTTCAATCTCTTTGGCGACGGACACGCCATCCTTGGTGATCGTTGGCGCACCGAAGCTCTTGTCGAGCACGACATTGCGGCCTTTCGGGCCGAGGGTGGCCTTGACCGCGTTGGCCAGGGTGTTCACGCCGCGCAGGATTTTGGCGCGGGCGTCTTCACCGAAACGAATCTCTTTAGCTGCCATTGTCTATTTCCTCAAGAAATCTGGATTTGTCTGTCGGGGATCGGCGGCGGCCGATCAACCCTCGATGATGGCGACGAGGTCTTCCTCGCGCATGACGAGCAACTCTTCGCCGTCGACCTTGACCTCGGTGCCCGAGTACTTGCCGAACAGCACTTTGTCGCCGGTCTTGACCGCGAGCGCGCGGACCTTGCCATCGTCGAGAATTTTGCCGGCGCCGACGGCGACGACTTCGCCCTTGATCGGTTTTTCGGTTGCGGAGTCGGGAATGACGATGCCGCCGGCCGACTTGGTTTCGGCCTCCAGGCGCTTGATGATCACGCGATCATGCAGTGGGCGAAGCTTCATGGGTGTTTCCTCAACGGGTTGAAAAGATGGAAAATTTGTCCGGATTGTTAGCACTCCGGAGTGCTGAGTGCCAAGTTTAGCGGCGGAGCCTACCTGCTGTAAACGTGTGGCCGTGCCGAGGGATATGGGCCGCCGTGGCGATGTTTCAAGGGCGACGCCCTGCGTACCGAGCTGGGCGCGCGCCGTGAGAAATTCGAGTCTCGCCTACATGTCGTGCTTGTTCACCTCAAAGCCCGCCGCCTTGTAGGTTTTCCAGCGCGCGCGCGAGCCCGCGCGTTGCGCCTCGTCGGCGGGCACGACTTCGAGCACGCGCTCGAACAAACCGGGCGCGCACTCCTCTCGCAGGTTTATCACCAGGGCGCGATCCGCCGTGCGCACGCCGGGGGCGACGATCAATACGGGGGTAATCGCATCGTCGTCGTCGCCGGCGAGTTGATGGGGGATGTGCGCGTCATCCTCGAACGCCCACAATTTTTCGTCGAGCGCATCGGCTTGCTCGACCGAGCGCGCGAGGATCAGCGCCGGCTGGCCCGACTCGAACGCGCGCTTGGCCAGCGCGCAGACGAGCAACAGCGGATCGTCGCGAAAACGCGGTTTGTCGATCAAGTAGAAGTCGGCGCGGGACATCGTTCAGACCGACACTGGGCAAGGGGGGAAAGCACAAATGCAAACCTGACCATCCGAATCTCCATTCCCGATTCTCAATTCCCGGCGCGATCCAGCAGATATTGCACCAACAGCGGCACCGGCCGCCCTGTCGCCGAGCCTTTGCGGCCTTCGTCCCAGGCGCTGCCGGCGATGTCGAGGTGGGCCCAGCGAAAACCTTCGGTGAAGCGCGACAGGAAACAGCCGGCGGTGATCGCGCCGGCGTATTTGCCGCCGAGGTTGGCAAGGTCGGCGTAGCCGGTTTCGAGCTGGCTGTGGTAGTCCTCCCACAACGGCAGGCGCCAGGCGCGATCCAGCGTGGCGTTGCCGGCGGCGAGGAGTTCGTCGGCGAGTGTGTCGTCCTGGGTCATCAGGCCGCTGGCATGCTTGCCGAGGGCGACGACGCAGGCGCCGGTCAACGTGGCCACATCGATGATGACCTGCGGCTGGTACTTCTGCACGTAGGTGAGTGCGTCGCAGAGAATCAGACGGCCTTCGGCGTCGGTGTTGAGCACTTCGACGGTGAGGCCGGACATGGTCGTGACCACATCGCTGGGCCGCTGGGCGTTGCTGCCGGGCATGTTTTCCACCGCCGGCACCACACACACGAGGTTGAGCGGGAGTTTCAATTCGACCGCGGCGAGGAACGCGCCAAGTACGCCGGCCGCACCGCACATGTCGAACTTCATTTCCTCCATGCCGGCAGAGGGTTTGATCGAAATGCCGCCGGAATCGAAAGTGACGCCTTTGCCGACGAGGGCGTAGGGTTTGTCGTCGGCGCTGCCGCCTTTCCATTCCAGCGCGATCAGGCGTGGCGCGTTCGCCGAGCCTTGGGCGACGCCGAGCAAGGCGCCCATGCCGAGGCGCCGCAGGTCGGCTTCCTCCAGCACCTCGCAGTGGACGCCGGGATGCTCCGCCGCCAGCTTGCGCGCCTGCTCGCCCAGATAGGCCGGCGTGCAGATGTTCGGCGGCAGATTGCCGAGTTCGCGCGCGAAGCGCACGCCGCGGGCGATGGCGGCGGCTTGCGTGAGCGCGCTGTCGTCGAGGGCTTTCGGTGCGGCGAGGGCGAGCGTGGCGAGTTCGGGCGTTTTCGCCTTGTCGCGCGGCTTGAAGGTGGCCGCGTACTGGTAAGCTTGTGCGTCGGCGGCGAGGATGGCGGCGCGCAGTTTCCACGCGCTGTCCTTGCCGAGAACCTCCAGTTCGCTCAAATACAGCGCGGCATTGTCGACCGGCAGGGCGCGCAGTGCGCGCACGGCATCGCCACAGGCTTTGGCGTAGCGCGCGGCGTCGAACTTGGCCGCTTCGCCCAGGCCGACGACGAGCACGCGCGCGGCGTGGACGCCGGCAAGGCCGAACAAGGTGTGGGTCGAGCCGAGTTTGCCGGAAAGATCGCCGGAAGCCACCAGACGTGCGATCGCGCCATTCGCGGCGGCATCGACGCGCTGGGCGGCGGGGGAAAGCGTGCCATCGGCGAACAGGCCGACGACGAGGCAGGCGGCGGTGCAGGTTTCCGCAGCGTGTTCGATGAAAGTGAATTGCAGGGACATGATCGAATTCCGATGGTGGGCATCGTGCCGGGTGAATCCCGACGGCTCCATTGTCGGGGTGACGAAGTCGCAACGTTGCGGCCCGCCAATGGCCGTCGCGCCGTGTCGACGGACGGAAGCGGTTCCCGGCTCGGCTACAATTAAGGCGACGTAAACGCGGGTACGTGTGCAATCGCGACAGTCGTACCCGCCCGCGACGCACGAAACAAAATAGAGAACAAGTTTACTGCATCATGCGATTTCCCACTCTGCGCATCATCGATCGCTACCTCGCGCGCGAGATTCTGATCAGCTTCATCGCGGCGACCGCGATTCTGTTGCTGGTCAGCGTCGGCGGCACGGTGGCCGATCTGCTCAACAAGATCGCGCGCGGGCGCATACCGGCGGAGTTGCTGTTCACGTTGATCGGGCTGCGCACGGTCGATGCGTTGACCCTGCTTGCGCCGCTCGCCGTGTTCATCGGCGTGCAACTCGCCTACGGGCGGTTGTATCGGGAAAGCGAAATGGCCGTGTTCGCCGCTTCGGGGCTGCCGATGACCGGCCTGTTGCGGCCGTTGCTGTTGCTCGCGGTGCCGCTGGTGATGGCGATGGCGCTGATTTCGTTCTGGTTGGCGCCGGCGGCCGTGCGCCTGTCGCAAAATCTCGTGTTGCAGGCCAATCGTTCGCTCATCATCGCCGGGCTGGAACCGGGCCGGTTCGTCGAATTGCCGAACAACGACGGCGTGATGTACGTCGAGGCGATGAGTGCGGATGGCGTCAAATTCAAGAAAATGTTCGTCGCCAGCGAGCGCACCGAACATTTCGACAAGCCGGCAGTGGGTACGGCGACGCCGGGCGCGCCGACCGCGCCGCCGCCGGTGCGCATCAATGTCATCACGGCGGCCGATGGCGAGCTCTATCACGACGTCAATGGCAGCGAGCGTTACCTGCGCCTCAATGACGGCTTCCGGGTCGAGGGCATTGTCGGTGCGGACAACTATCGTCTGCTGCGCTTCGAGCGCAACGACGTGCGCTTGAGCGAATCCGAACCGGACGCCAACGCCGAGGCGGTCAAGCGCGCCGCGCCGACGTCGGTGCTGCTGCACAGCCAGGACCCGGTGCAGCGGACCGAGCTGCATTGGCGACTGGCCGCACCGATCTCGACGCTGGTGCTGATCCTGCTTGCGTTGCCGCTGTCCAAATCGAGCCCGCGTCAGCCGCGTTATGCCGGCCTCATCATCGCGTTTCTGTCGTGGGCGATCTACTACGCGGTGATGAACATTGCGCGCAATCAACTTGGCAGCGGCAAACTGAGCTTTGCCTTCGGCTTGTGGTGGGTGCATCTTCCGGTGTTGCTGATTGCATTGTTCCTGCTTTGGCGCAGCCAGCAATTGCCGAAACCGAAAATCGCCAGGGCGCCGCTCGCGGCGGCACGCGCATGACGGCCCTCGCACTCGCCGCGCGCCCGGGGCTGGGCCGGTTGCGCTTCAAGAAGGTCGACAAGGTCGTGGCGATGGCCGTGATCGGCGCGGTCGTGCTGGCCTGGTTCGTCGTCGTCGCGCTGGATGCGATGATGGCCTTCGTCAACGAGATCAACGACGTTGGCACGGGCGACTACACCTTGACCAAAGCGGTGGTGTACGTGTTGCTGACGGTGCCGCGGCGCTTGTATCAATTCTTCGCCTACGGCGGCTTGATCGGCGGCTTGATGGGTATGGGTGCGCTGGCCGCGAGCGGCGAGTTGACCGCATTGCGCGCGGCGGGCATGTCGAAGTTGCGCATCTGCGCCTCGGTCGTGCTCGCGCTGACGATATTGACCGTTTTCGTCGCCATCGAGGGCGAGCTGATCGCGCCGCGCGCGCAGCAGAAAGCCGAAGCGCTTGCACTGACCGCGAAAAATCGCGACGTGACGATTGGCAAGGGCGGCACGCTCTGGGCGCGCGATGGCGAAACGGTGATCAACGCCAAGCGCGGACGTACGCGTGCACGGGCGGGCGGAACGCCGATGATCGAGTTGTCCGATGTGCGCGTGTTCGAATTCACCCCGATCGGCCAACTCTCGGCGTTGTCGATCGCCAAGTCGGCCACCCACGTCGATGGTCAGTGGACGTTGCACGATGTGCGCCGCACCGATTTTGTCGGGCGTTCGGCGACGAGCAAGACGCAAGAAACCGCGCAGTGGAAATCCGAGCTCGATCCGGATGTGCTCGCCGTGTCGATGATCCATCCAGAATACCTGTCGATGAACGATCTCGTGCGCAACATCGACTACATGGATCGTAACCATCAGGATGCGACGAGCTACCGACTCGCCTACTGGGGCCGCATTTTTTATCCGCTCAACGTGCTGGTGCTGGCGTTCTGCGCGGTGCCGTTCGCGTTCGGTTCGCTGCGTACGGGCGGTCTTGGAAAGCGTCTTTTCATCGGCATGGCGCTTGCCATCAGTTACTACTTTTTCCAGAAATCCGTGGTCAGCATGGGTGCGGTATACAATTTCAACCTTGCCGTGGTGAACGCGTTGCCGTCATTGTTTCTCGCTGTCGCCGCATGGGCGTATTTCCGCCGCAACGCCTAGTTGCGCGGGGCGTGAAGTCGGTGCCGTCAGGCGTTTTTTTCCATCCGCACGACCAGCGTGCCGGCGGCGATGTCGTGCCAGGCGCGTTTGTCGCGATCGATCAGGCACCAGAGAAAACCGGCGCCGAGCGCGGCCAGCGAGACCAGCGCAATCGTGAAGCGCAACGCGGAGCGGCGGAAATCCAGAGGTCCACCATCCGCGCCGATCACGCGCAGGCGCCAGGGCTTCATGCCGACGGTCTGGCCGCCGCGCCGCCACGAGGCGAGAAAGTAGGCAGCGCTGACGGCGAGCAGCAGCGCCTGCACGAGCAGTCGGTGATCGAGGCGGTGCACGTCGAGCGCGCCGCCGGTCAGCGCGAGCGCAAGCAAAGTGGCGAAAAACCACAGCGCGAGCAGCGGGAACAGATCGTACATCGCCGCCAGCAGGCGCCAGCCGAGCGAGGCGGGGGTGGCGGGGCGCAAGGAAGTAGAATTCATCAGGTGCTCCAAGATGTGCGGTTCCAGTTGGCACGGTGAGGACGGAAGAAAATCGAGTCGAGCTTCGGTACGGAAATGAAAAAAGCCACACGCCAATCCGCTGTCATCGCGCTGCGCGCCGGCGATCGGCTTGCGGCGGATGAGCGCGCGCTGATCGAGGGCTTTCTCGAACGCGCCTGGTCGGAGTCGGGCTTGGCCGAAAATTCGTTGGCGAGTTATCGGCGCGATCTCGAAGGCCTGGCGCGCTGGTGCGCAGGCAAGGATACGAGGTTGCTGTGTGTTTCGCGCGCGCAGCTGCACGACTATCTCGCCGAACGGGGGGCGGGCGGCTATTCCTCGCGCAGCAACGCGCGGCTGTTGTCGAGCTTGCGTCATTTCTATCGCATGCAGCAGCGTCTCGGCGCCATCGAGGTCGATCCGACTTTGTTGCTGGCGACGCCCAAACTGGCCAAACCGCTGCCCAAGGCGCTGGGCGAGGCGCACGTCGAGGCGCTGATCCGCGCGCCGGATGTCGATACGCCGCTGGGTTTGCGCGACCGCGCCATGCTGGAGTTGCTCTACGCGAGCGGGCTGCGCGTGACCGAACTCGTCGAACTCGCGAGCGAACAAGTCAATTTCCGGCAGGGGGTGTTGCGCGTCACCGGCAAGGGCGGCAAGGATCGCCTGGTGCCGATCGGCGAGGAAGCGCTCGACTGGCTGGAGCGCTACTGCCGCGAGGCGCGCCCGGTTTTGCTGGCCGGGCGCATCGTCGATGCCGTATTCGTCACCGCGCGCAAGGCGGCGATGACGCGACAGATGTTCTGGACGCGGATCAAGCAGCATGCCGCCACGGCGGGCATCGATGCCAAACGCATCTCGCCGCATGTGCTGCGGCATTGCTTTGCGACCCATCTGCTCAACCACGGCGCCGACTTGCGCGCGCTGCAAATGCTGCTCGGCCACAGCTCGCTGTCGACCACGCAGATTTACACCCTCGTCGCGCGCGAGGGCCTCAAGCGCTTGCACGCACAGCACCATCCGCGCGGATGAATATGCGCGGTTGCGCGCTGCGCCGAGGCGCAGCGCGTCGCGCAAATGCGGCCATGCGCTCGCAGCCGTGCGATAATTGCAAGAATTCGGCGTCGACCCCGGTCGAATCGCGAACGAACTTTCCCCGCTGCGTGACGGTCGCATTCCGAATCGCCGCTCGCGCCTGGTTATCGAGAATCACCATGATCAAATCCTTGCTCATCCTCGCCGGCTTCGTCTTGGCCGCCCCCTTCGCCGCTGCACAGAGCACCACCTCATTCGCCGACGTGAACGCCGGCGGTGCCGCAACACCCGCCGCAACGTCGGCTTCCGGTGTGGAAAAAACCGTGCGCGATGCATTGGCGAAGCTGGCGCCGGGGGTGAAGGTGGAGGTCGTCGAGAAGTCCGATCTGCCGGGGTTTTACGAAGTCGTGGTCAGCAGTGGTCAGGTGCTCTATGTCAGCGCCGACGGCAGGTATCTGGTTCAAGGCGAGGTTTACGATGTCGTCCAGAAGTCGAATCTGACCAGTCGCGCCCAGGCCACAATACGCCTTGCCGCGCTGAAAAGCCTGCCGCAAAGCAAGCGACTGGTGTTTGCTCCCGCCAATCCCAAACACACGATCACCGTCTTCACCGATGTGGATTGCCCGTACTGCCGCCAGTTCCACAAGCAGATCGCCGCCTACAACCAGGCCGGCATTGCCGTGGAATACGTGCTGTTCCCGTTGTCGATTCATCCCGGCGCCGATAAAAAAGCCGAAGCGGTGTGGTGCTCGCAGGATCGCAACGCGGCCTATACCGCAGCGATGAACGGGCAAGACCCGGGGCAGAAGACGTGCCCGAACCCGATTGCGGAAACCACCGCGCTGGCGATGAAAATCGGCATCGGCGGCACCCCGACCATCCTCAATGAGAATGGCGTGCAGGTGAACGGCAATGCGGCGCAGGATCCTGCGCGCTTGCTCGCCGAGCTGGATCGCTTGTCCGCACAGGCGGCGAAAGGGCCGGTCGCCGCGAACTGATTTCAGGATGAAGCCGTCTCGTGCCGGCCGCGAATGGCCGCTGGCACGGGGCTCCACTTTGATGCGTCAGCCTCGTTGTCGTCCCCGAAGATCGAATCCCGGCAATTCCTGCCGGGGCGACAGGCACCGCGCGTGTCGGCTAAAATGCGCGCCCCTTTCGCTGACAGCCGATGCGCGCCATGCTGGTTTTCGACGGACAGCCCGCTCTCTCGGCGTTTCGCCTTGAGCGCCTCAACCGCAGCCTGAGCCGCACGTTGCCGGAATTCCGTGTCGGCGCCACACGCCACGTCTACTTCGTCGATGCCGATCCCGAGTCGCTCGATCGCGACGCCCTCTGCCGCGTATTGCGTGCGAGGAATGACGCGGCGAAGCCGGCGACGCTGTGGGTGGTGCCGCGCCTGGGTACCTTGTCGCCGTGGTCGACGAAGGCGACCGAAATTCTGCGTGGATGCGGCATGGGTGTGCGGCGCGTCGAGCGCGGCACGGCCTTCGCGGTCGACGGCCCGCCTGTGCCCGGCTCGACGGCATGGCAGAAACTCGCGCGCACCATGCACGATCCGATGACACAATCGGTATTGGCTTCGCTGGACGAGGCCGCGGCGCTGTTTCGTGCGGGCGCGCCCGCCTCGCTCGAACGCATCGCGTTGGGCGCCGATCCGACGCTGGCGTTGAACGAGGCGAATGCGCGTCTCGGCCTTGCGCTGGCCGCGGACGAAATCGAGTACCTGATTGCGCGCTACGCCGAACTCGGTCGCAATCCGACCGACGTCGAGCTGATGATGTTCGCTCAGGCCAACTCCGAACATTGCCGGCACAAGGTATTCAACGCGAACTGGACGATCGACGGCGCGTCGCAGGAGCGCTCGCTGTTCGCGATGATCAAGAACACCGAACAGGTTTCGCCCGCGCACACGCTGTCCGCTTACAAAGACAACGCAGCGGTGATCGAAGGCAACACCGCCGCGCGGTTTTTCCCCGATGCCGCGGGACGCTTCACGGCGAAAAACGAAGCGGTGCCGTTTGCGATCAAGGTGGAAACGCACAATCACCCGACCGCGATCGTGCCGTATCCGGGCGCGGCGACCGGCGCCGGCGGCGAGATTCGCGACGAGGGCGCGACCGGGCGCGGGGCCAAGCCGAAAGCCGGTCTCGTCGGCTACACCACGTCGTATCTGCGCATTCCCGACTGGCCGCGCCCGTGGGAGAAGGCGCGCCCGTTGCCGCCACGCATGGCGAGTGCGTTCGAGATCATGCGCGACGCCCCGCTGGGCGCGGCGGCATTCAACAACGAATTCGGTCGCCCCTGTCTGGGCGGCTATTTCCGCGCGTTCGAGCAGGAAACGAGCGACCCGGGATACCGGCGCGGCTACGACAAGCCGATCATGATCGCCGGCGGTTTGGCGAACATGCGTTTGGCGCATGTCGAGAAGGGCGTGCTTCAACCGGGTGATGCGATCGTCGTGCTCGGTGGCCCGGCGATGTTGATCGGTCTCGGCGGCGGCGCGGCGTCTTCGTTGGCCGGTGGCGATTCGTCCGAGGCGCTCGATTTCGCCTCCGTGCAGCGCGACAACGCCGAGATGGAGCGGCGCTGCCAGGAAGCGATCGACCGCTGCTGGGCGCTGGGCGAGGACAATCCCATCGTCAGCATCCATGACGTCGGCGCCGGCGGGTTGTCCAACGCGATTCCGGAAATCCTCAACGATTCGAACGTGGGCGGGCGCATTGAATTGCGCCGCATTCCCTGCGCCGATCCGGCGCTGTCGCCGATGCAGATCTGGTGCAACGAGTCGCAGGAGCGTTACGTGATCGGTCTGCGCGCGGCCGATGTCGCCCGCTTTGCGGCGATCTGCGAGCGCGAGCGCTGTCCGTTCGCGGTCGTCGGCGAGGTCACGGCGGATCGCCGCCTGGTCTTGCTGGACGCAGCGGATGCGCAACGACAAGCAGAGCCGAATCGCGATGCGTCGCTCGCCCCGATCGATCTGCCGATGGATGTGCTGTTCGGCAAGCCGCCGAAGATGCAGCGCGACGCGCAACGCAAACCGCCACGCTGGGACATCGTGCCCGATCTTGACGGCATCGAACTCGACGAAGCGCTGCAACGCGTGTTGCGAGCGCCGGCGGTGGGCTCGAAATCGTTCCTCGTCACGATCGGGGATCGCACCGTCGGCGGCCTGTGCGCGCGCGACCAGATGGTTGGCCCGTGGCAGGTGCCGGTGGCGGACTGCGCGGTGACGCTCGCGGATTTCGATGGCTATGCGGGCGAGGCGATGGCAATGGGCGAGCGCGCCCCGGTGGCGCTGTTGTCGGCGCCCGCGTCGGCGCGTCTAGCGGTCGGCGAGGCGCTGACCAATCTCGCCGCCAGCGGCGCCATCGCCGATATCGGCGAGGTCAAGCTGTCGGCGAACTGGATGGCTGCCGTGAATGTGCCCGGCGAGGACGTGGCGCTGTTCGATGCGGTGCAAGCGGTCGGCATGGAGTTGTGTCCTGCGCTCGGCATTTCCATTCCGGTCGGCAAGGATTCATTGTCGATGGCGACCGTGTGGCCGCTCGACGGACGCAAGCAGAAAACGGTATCGCCGGTATCGCTCAACATCACCGCGTTCGCGCGCACGACGGATGTGCGCCAGGCGCTGACGCCGCAGTTGCGCATGGATGCGGGCGACACCGAGCTGTGGCTGATCGACCTCGGTGCGGGCAAGAATCGCCTCGGCGGCTCCACGCTCGCTCAGGTCTACAACCGTTCGGCGGGTTTACCGGCCGATGTCGACGATCCGCAACGGCTGAAGCATTTTTTCGCCGCGATTCAGGCAGCGAATGCCAAGGGCTTGCTGCTCGCCTACCACGATCGCGCCGATGGCGGGGCGCTGGTCGCGCTGATCGAAATGGCGCTCGCCGGCCACTGTGGTCTCGATGTCGAGTTGAGCGGCTGGGGCGAATCGATCCTGTCGGCGATGTTCGCCGAGGAATTGGGCGCGGTGGTGCAGATTCGCGCGAGCGATCGCGATGCGTTCCGATCCGTAATGGCCGATCACGGTCTGGACGACATCGTGAGTTTCTGCGGGGTCCCGCACAAACGCATGCGGGTCAAGCTCTGGCTCAATGGCGAGCGTCTCGCGCGCTGGCCGTGGGAAGAACTTATGAGCGCCTGGTCGGAGACGAGTTTCCAGATGGCCACGCGCCGCGACAACCCGCAGAGCGCGCGCGACGAAGACGGCTTGCGCAGCGACGATTCCGATCCGGGCATCACGCCGAAGCTGACGTTCGATGCGGGCGAAGACATTGCCGCTCCGTACATCCTCAGCGGCGCACGACCGAAAATCGCGATCCTGCGCGAGCAGGGCGTCAACGGTCAGGTCGAGATGGCCGCCGCGTTCACGCGCGCCGGTTTCGATGCCTACGATGTGCACATGAGCGATCTGCAAAGCGGCCGCCACAAACTCGTCGATTTTCGTGGTTTCGCCGCGTGCGGTGGATTTTCCTACGGCGACGTGCTCGGCGCGGGTCGCGGCTGGGCGACTTCAATCCTTTTCAACGCAAAGCTGCGCGACGAATTTGCCACGTTCTTCGCCGACCCGACCCGGTTCGCGCTCGGCGTGTGCAACGGCTGCCAGATGCTCGCTGCGTTGAAAGAGATCATCCCCGGCGCCGAAGGCTGGCCGAGTTTCGAGCGCAACGCCTCCGAGCAGTACGAGGCGCGTCTGGTCACGCTCGAAGTGGCGGATTCGCCGTCACTGTTTTTCAAGGGCATGGTCGGATCGCGCATCCCGGTCGCCGTTGCGCACGGCGAGGGTCGGGCCGACTTCGCCAACGGTGGCGATGCGCGGCGAACGCTGACCTGCCTGCGTTACGCCGATCACTACGGTCGTGCGACCGAAGCCTATCCACTCAATCCGAACGGTTCGCCGGGCGGGCTCGCCGGCATCACCGCCGCGGAGGGCCGCGTCACCGCGTTGATGCCGCATCCAGAACGCGTGTTCCGCAGCGTGCAGATGTCGTGGGCACCGCGCGAATGGGGCGAGGATTCGCCGTGGATGCGCATGTTCCGTAACGCGCGCGCATGGGTTGCCTGAGGCCGCAATGACGATTTCCCCGCTGCGACGTTTCATGCTGGCGGCCATGCTCTGGCTGCCGTTCGCGTTCTTTCTCTGGTTCGCGTTCAAGGCGCAGTTCGCCTGGCCGGTGATGCAGATTGCCAAGATGGTCTTGCTGCATGGCTGGCCACACTTGTTCGTCGATGTCCTTGCCGGTGCCGATGAGATCAATGCCGCGACCGGCGCCCTGATTGCGCACCACGCGGATTGGATGCAGGTCAACAGCAACATCCTCTACAACGCGGTCAAGGAAGGCGCGCCGAAGTACGCTTTCTTCGACTACATCATCAACCCGATGATCTACGGCTACTGTGTACCGTTGTTCGCCGGGCTGGTGATGGCGACGCCGCTGGAAAAATGGCAACGTGTCCTGCAGATCGGCGTGGGGCTTTTTGTCTTGTCGTTGACCCAGGCTTTCGGCGTGGTCGCCGAGGCGTTCAAGATGCTGGGTTTGCAATTGCCCGAAGGCACGGCGAAGATGCACGAATTGGGCTATTCGCTGGAGCTGATCGCGCTGTGCTATCAGTTCGGGTACCTGATCCTGCCGCCACTGGTGCCGGCAGTGCTGTGGATTCTGTTCAATCGGTCGTTCATCGAAGAGTTGACTCGTCCGCCTGAAGGAACCTAATCGCAAGGCCGCGGTCGAATCGCGGCAACAGGGGAATGAATCGACTATGTCCGCCGTATCGCCATTGCCGGATGCGCTTGCGCAGGATCAGACCGAATCGCTCGATGAGCGCATTTGTGCCTACCTCGTTGGCCGCGGTCGCCTGAAGGAAAACGATCTCTCTCGCGCGCGGCGCCTGCTCGAAGAAAACGGTGAGGGCAACCTCGTGCCGTTGTTGACGCGCCTGGGCCTCGTCTCCGAGCGCGAGATGGGTGATGCGCTGAGCGAGGTGATGGGGCTGCCGCTGGTCACTGCCAAGGAATTCCCCGACACGCCGCCACAAAACGTGTCGATGTCGATTCGCTTCTTGAAGCAGCATCACATCGTGCCGATTGCGGAAACCGACGACAAAGTCACCTGGGTCGTTGCCGATCCGGCCGAAGACTACCCGATTCAGGCCGTGCAACTCGCCACCGGCAAAATGGCTGAAGTCAAAGTCGGCTTTCGCTCGGAAATCGACGATCTGATCGAGCGTTATTACGGCCAAGGCCGTTCGGCGATGGGGTCGATCGTGGAGAGCCTGTCCGACGAAGCCACACGCAGCGAGGACGACATCGAGCATCTGCGCGACCTCGCCTCCGAGGCGCCGGTCATTCGTCTGGTCAACCTCATCATCCAGCGTGCTGTCGAGCAGCGCGCTTCCGACGTACACATCGAGCCGTTCGAGAATCGCCTTAAGGTGCGTTATCGCATCGACGGCGTGCTGCTCGAAGCCGAATCGCCGCCGGCGGCATCGACCGCCGCAGTGATTTCGCGCGTCAAGATCATGGCCAAGCTCAACATCGCCGAGCGTCGCCTGCCGCAGGATGGGCGCATTCCGCTGCGCGTGCAGGGCAAGGAGTTGGACTTGCGCGTGTCGACCGTGCCGACGAGTTTCGGTGAGTCGGTGGTCATGCGTATCCTCGATCGCGAATCGGTCGTGTTCGATTTCCACAAGCTCGGCTTCACCGATGAATTTTTGCCGCAGTTCCTGAAAGTGCTCGAACTGCCACACGGCATCATGCTCGTCACCGGCCCGACCGGCTCGGGCAAGACGACGACGCTGTACACCGCGCTGTCCAAGCTCAACACGCCCGACGTCAAGATCATCACGGTCGAAGATCCGGTCGAATACCAGATCGAAGGCATCAACCAGATCCAGGCCAAGCCGCAGATCGGCCTCGACTTCAGCCACGCGCTGCGCTCGATCGTGCGCCAGGACCCGGACATCATCATGATCGGCGAAATGCGCGACCTGGAAACCGCGAAGATCGCGATCCAGTCCGCGCTGACCGGTCACCTGGTGCTGTCGACGCTGCACACCAACAACGCCGCCGGCGCGATCACGCGCATGCTCGACATGGGCGTGGAAGATTATCTGCTCACCTCCACCATCAACGGTGTGCTCGCCCAGCGCCTCGTGCGTCGACTGGACGTCGAGCATGCGCACAAATATGAAGCCATGCCCGAGGTGATCGAAGAATTCGGTCTGCGTCGTTTCGTGCCGCAGGGAAAAAAGGTGGAATTGTACAAACCGATGCCGTCGCCGATTTCCACGACTGGTTACCACGGGCGCACGACGATCATGGAATTTCTCGTCATGAGCGAGCCGCTGCGGCGCCTGGTCATGCAGCACGCCGACATGAACAAACTCGAAGAGCATGCGCGCGCGGAAGGCATGCGCACGATGTACGAAGACGGTTTGGTCAAGTCGCTCAAGGGCGACACGACGATCGAGGAAGTTTTGCGCGTGACGTCGGAAAGCTGATGGCTCTGTATCGCTACAAGGCCGTGACGCCAGCCGGCGAAATCGTCGAGGGGCAGGTCGATGTCGGCTCGAACGACGAGGCGATCGCCAAGATTCAGGACGCCGGCAATATCCCGCTGGAAGTCGCCGCTGCCGATGGCGTGGCGGGAGGCGGCGGGCTTGCCGGCCTGTTCAAGCGCGAGGCGATGGGGCCGACGCAGGTGTTGCAGTTCACGCAACAACTCGCCACCTTGCTCGGCGCCGGTCAGCCGCTCGATCGCGCATTGCAGATTCTGCTCGAACTTCCGGAAAGCGAAAAAGCCAAACGCATCGTCGAACGCATACGCGATCATGTTCGCAGTGGCGCGCCGCTGTCCGAAGCGCTCGAAGCCGAGCCGGGTGTGTTCACCCGCCTGTACGTGAACATGGTGCGTGCGGGCGAGGTCGGTGGTTCGCTCGATTCGACGCTCACCCGCCTCGCCGATTACCTCGAGCGCGCCAAGTCGCTGAAAGAAAGCGTGGTCAACGCGCTGATCTATCCGGCAATTCTCGTCGTGATGGTGTTCGCCGCGCTGTTCGTTTTGCTTACTGTGGTCGTGCCGCAGTTTTTGCCGATGTTCCGCGACATGAACGTCGAACTGCCCTTGATCACCAAGGCCACCCTGTTCCTCGGCACTCTGCTGCAGGACTGGTGGTGGCTGATGATTCTCGCGGTCGTGTTCGGCGTGGCGACCTTGCGCAAGCGTCTGGCCGACCCGGACAAAAAACTCGCCTGGGACACACGTCTGCTCGGTTTGCGCGTGGCCGGGCCGCTCATCGCCAAACTGGAAACAGCGCGGTTGGCGCGCACGCTGGGAACTTTGTTGAAGAATGGGGTTCCATTGCTTACCGCGTTGTCGATCGCGCGCAACGTGCTCGGCAATTCGGCCTTGGCCGAATCCGTGGACAAGGCGACCGAGGACGTAAAAACCGGTGGCGGCCTGGCGCATGCGTTGGCGCAGAGCAAACGCTTCCCGAAGCTCGCGACGCAGATGATTTCGGTTGGCGAGGAGTCCGGCGAACTCGACACGATGATGATGAAGATCGCCGACACGTTCGATGTCGAGGCGAAGAATACGGTCGATCGCATGCTTGCCGCCCTCGTTCCCATTCTGACCGTGGCGATGACCGGCATGGTAGCGATCATCATGATGGCGATCCTGTTGCCGATCCTGAGTTTGAGCAGTTCCATTCAATGAGAAACGTCATGAAAAATCCTAGATCCACTCCGCTCGTTGCCGCCGGCGTGCGGCGCAATGCTCCGGCGAATGCGATGCGCAGCGCGGGCTTCACCTTGATCGAAATGATCGCCGTGCTCGTGCTGATCGGCATCGTCATGGGCGTGGTCGCCAACCGCGTCGGCGACAGCATCAATCGCGGCAAGGTCAACGCTGGCATCGCGCAGATGCGTTCGCTCGCGACCAAGGTCGAAAACTACGCGCTCGACAACGGCAGCCCGCCGGCGAATTTGAACGACCTCGTCGTGCGTCCCGGCAGCGCAACGAACTGGAACGGCCCCTATGCGACCGAGTCCGCGTTGAAGGATCCGTTCGGTCACGCCTTCCAGTACAAGTCGCCCGGCGACGACGGTCGCGATTTCGATCTGGTTTTTCTTGGCAAGGACGGGCAGCCCGGCGGCGATGGCTTGAACAAGGATGTCGGCAACTGGCAGTGATCGGCTTCGCGTCGATCGCACAGTGACGGGCTTCGTATGATTGGCGCGCGCCCATCGCGGGGATTCAGCCTGATCGAAATCATCGCGGTGGTGTTTCTGATCGCGCTTGCGATCGGTGCGGTCTCGATTTCGTTTTCCAAGAGCATGAGCGGCGCGAAGGTTCAGGCGGCGACGCGCGACATGGTCGCCGCGCTGCGCTATGCGCGCGGGCAAGCCATCGTCAAGGGCAAGGAGACGACCTTCGACCTCGATCTCGCCGGCAACAGCTACCGTGCGCCGGGCCGACCGATGGTGCCGTTGCCGAAGAACATGCGTCTGGCGCTGTATACGGCCGATCAGGAAATCACCAGCGATACCTCCGGCAGCATTCGCTTTTTCCCCGATGGCGCTTCCACCGGCGGCCATATTTCCGTGCTCATGGAGCGCGTGGAGTGGCGCATCAACGTGGATTGGCTGACCGGCGCCGTCACCCGCGAGGAATTGCCGCAATGAAGGCCGCGATACGCAACGCGATGCCGGCTCGCCAGAGCGGCTTCACCTTGATCGAACTGATTGCAGCGTTCGTCATTTTCGCGCTTGGGTTTGGCGTGATGCTGCAAATCCTCGGCGATTCGATACGCATGACGAGGCAGTCGCAGCAGGCAACGCAGGCCGCGTTGTACGCGCAGTCGCTGCTCGACGCGCAAGGCGTCGGCGAGGCGCTCAACGAGGGTTCCAGTAGTGGCGATTTCGACGACGATTATCACTGGCAACTCAACGTCGTGCGCTATCAGCCCCAGGTCACGGCGGGATCGACGATGACGCCGGCGCTGGCGACGCCGGGCCAACCCGAGTTGTTCCAGATCGATTTGACCGTGAATTGGGGAGGGCGCTATCTGCAACACCATGCGCGATTCTCGACCTTGCGCTCGATGCTGCCGCAGCAACCCGGCAGCAACAACGGCAACATCAATCCAGTGCCGCAACCCGCCATGCCGCCGGGGTTCGGTTGAGATGCGCACCGCTTTCGGCGAACGGGGTTTCAGTCTGCTCGAGGTGATGCTGGCGATCTTGCTGCTGGCCTTGCTGCTGGCGGGCGCGTACAGCGGCATCACCTCGGCACGGCGCAGCATGCGCTCGGGCGAGGCGATCATCGAGCGCGTGGACAAGGTGCGCACGGTGCAGGAATTTCTGCGCCGCCAGATATCGCGCATCCTGCCGTTTCCCTTTGCCCAGGACGGCGCCAAAGCCGACGTGTTCGAGGGCGACAGCAAATCCATGCGCTTTGTCGCGCCGATGCCTGGTTATCTGTCGCGGGGCGGCGCCTATGTGCAGACGTTGACGCTGAGTTCGGGCGACGACGGCATGCAGTTGGTATTCACCAGTACCTTGCTCAACGGCTTCGGTCAGGACAAGAGCAAGCCGGACGATGTCTCGACCGTGGTGCTGCTTGATCACATCGAAAGTGGCGTGTTTCGCTATCGTGGGCTCGACCAGCAAGGCAAGCTGATGAGCTGGAGCGACAACTGGCGCGATTCGGCGACGACGCCATTGTTGGTCGCGGTGGATTTGCGCCTGGCCAACGGCGCGCAGGTGACGTGGCCGACGATGACGATTCCGCTGATGATGGATGGCACGGCACGCCGCGCGGCGCCGGCGGGAGCGGCCCGATGAGGCGCGCGAACGCGATGCGCGGCCAACGCGGCGTGGCCTTGATCCTGGTCATGTGGGTCATCGCCCTGATGGCCGTGCTGCTCGGCAGTTTCGCCTTGATCGCGCGTACCGAGAATCTCGAATCGCGGCATCTGTACGACGCCACGGCGGCGCGCTACGACGCTATCGCCGGATTGGAGCTGGCGATCTTCAATCTGCGCAATCCCGACATGACCCAACGCTGGGTCGCCGACGGTCGACCCTACGAAGTGCCATATGAAGGTGCGAGCGTGCAGGTGACGATCACCAACGAGTCGGGCAAGATCGATATCAATGCCGCCGACAGCGCCACCTTGGTGACGCTGTTCCAATCGGTCGGGGTCGATCTTGCGACGGCCGATGCGTTGTCCGATGCGATCCAGGACTGGCGCGATGCCGACAATCAGGTGCGTCCGCATGGTGCCGAAGCGCCGCAGTACGCCGCGGCTGGGTTGGATTATGGCCCGACCAACTTGCCGTTCCGGACGGTGTCCGAGGTGCAGCAGGTGCTCGGCATGAACTACGAAATCTTCAAGAAAATCGAACCCGCGATCACGGTTTTCTCGGGCACGCGCACGCCGAATCCGGCGTATGCGCCGTACGAAGCGTTGATGGCGATTCCCGGCATGACCGCGCCACTCGCGCAACAGATCATCGCGACGAGACAGGCGATGCCGCCGGGAACCTCGGGCGCGCTCGAAGGTCTGACCTTGCCCGGAGGTGGTGCGGTCGTGGCCTCCGGGGGCGGTGTCACGTATAGTATCAAGTCGAAAGCCACTCTCCAGAACGGCGTCAGCATCACTTTCGACGCCACCATCCGCTTGGGCGGCATGAGTTCGTCGGGGCGGCCATATACGGTGTTGCGCTGGCGCGATGGCGAAGCCTCGTAGGTGCAGTCGTCAGGGGGGGGCGCGACGAGCGTCTGGCTTCGTCGCCTTTCGTGGTGTTGTGAGAATTCGATGTCGCCCGACGCAGTCTCAATACCGCGTGTTGCTCCGTGAACAAGAAGAAATCATTGTCGCCACTTGAAATCATGATGTCTCGTCGATGAACTTGCCCACTTCGATCCAAATTCCGCTCGCGCGTCTGCGCATGCGCTACGCGAACAGCGGGCTGCCGAAGTTCTTCGTGTGGTGGGGGCGCGAATTGAAAGGCCTGTTGCCGCAGCGTTGGCGCGGATTGTTCGCCGACGGAGCGCAGGAGTTGCTGGTCGATGCGAATGCGAGCGAGATAGCCGTATGGCGGCAATCCGGCGAGCGCTGCGCCGAATTCGGTCGTATCGCGCGCGACGCCACGGCGGAAGACCAGCGCAGCGAGTTTGTGCGGCTGCGTGAGCGTATCGATGAGCCGAGCTTGCGCGTGTTTCATTGCGTGTCGCCGCAGCGCACGTTGCGACGAGAGCTGAATCTTCCGATCGCGGCCGAGGACAAACTGCGCCAGGTATTGTCGTTCGAGATGGATCGACAGACGCCGTTCAAGGCCGATCAGGTTTATTTCGACTACCGGGTGGTGCAGCGCGACCCGGTGGCGAAGAACCTCAAGATCGATCTTCACGTCGTTCCGCGCGCCCAACTCGATCCGGAATTGACCGCCTTGGCCGGGCTCGGCATCGCGCTCGACGGTGTCGATTGCTGGCGTGGCGACGTCGGTGCCGGTCGCGCTGGTTTCAACCTGTTGCCGCCGGAGCGACGGGTGCGGCGCGTCAATCGGCGGTTGCGTATCAATCTCGCACTCGGTGCAGTCGCGATCACATTGTTTGTGATTGCCGGGTTGCTGTTTCTCAACAATCGTCAAGCTGCGCTCGATGCGATGCGAGCCGAAGTCGACAAGGCCAAGGTCGATGCCAAGCAAACCGCAATTCTGACCAAGCGACTGAAGGACAACGCGGCCTCGGCAAGCTATCTGTATCGACTCAAGCACGAAACGTCGCCGATGACGATCATGCTGGCCGACCTCACCCAACGGTTGCCCGACGACACCTTTCTGGAACGCCTGACGGTCGATGAGAAAGGCAAAGTCGAAGTGCAGGGGCAGAGCGGCAATGCGAACAAACTGATTGAAGGATTGCAGAAGTCCGAAATTCTGGACAATGCCGCCTTCATCGGCACGGTGCAGCCCGATGCGCGCACGAAGAAAGATCGATTCACGATGAATTTCCAGTTGCACAAGCAGGTTGACGCGGAAGCCCCGAACAAGGATACGAAGCGCGGCGACAAGGACGGCAAGAAACCCAAGGAGGCCGCCGATGCGCCTGCTGCCTGATTCGCCGCGCAGTCAACGTCCCTTCGCCATCGCGCTGTTTCTCGGTGCGCTGATGGTCGGCTATTTTCTTCTCGTGCACTGGTGGCTGGTGTCGCCGTACCTGACGATGCGCGAGGAATACTACGATTTGAAAGATCAGCAGTATCGGCTCGCCGAGTTGATCCAGAGCAAGCCGCAGATCGAGAAAAGACTCAAGGACGTGGCGGGTCTTGAGCAGCAGAATCAGGCGTTCCTCAGCGATGCCGATGCAGCCAGCGCGTTCTCGGATCTTTCCGAGCGCGTCAAGCACGCCGTCGAGCAGAACGTCGAAGCCAATGCGCGCTGTACGTTGAATGGCGTTTCGCCGAGCCCCAGCCCGATGGCCGAGGTGTACCTGCGCGTTTCGGCAAATGTGGTCATCACCTGTCAGGCCGAAACGTTCATGAAAGTGCTGTATGCGCTGGAGTCGAGCAACCCATATCTGTTCATCGACCGACTCGTGATGTTCCGCCAGCAGCAGATGATGCCCGGCCAAAACGGCAAACCGGGAACATCCATGTCCCTGATCAATGCCCAGTTCCAGCTTTCCGGCTTCCTGCGCCAACCCGGCGGAGCCAGCAAGGAGGGCAAGTGAATCCACGCATTTCGCATGTACTGACGTTCGGATTGGCGGGCGTTGTGGCGCTGTTGCTGGTGCTGTTGGCGTCGCTGTGGTTTGGAGTGGGGCGAGGCTACAGTTGGTGGCCGCTCGATCCGGCTGGCGCGGCAGTGGACGACAAAAAACTGGCCAATCCGCAGTTCCGCCTCGGTGACTGGGAGAAATTTGCGGAAATCACCGCGCGTCCCTTGTTCAACGAAGACCGCAAACCCACGCCACCGATGTCGCCGGAAACGCAAAGTGGGCCCAGTCAGGTGCGCAAACTCGACGTCGTGCTTTCCGGCGTCATCATCACATCGAAACTGCACTTGGCGATGGTGAAGGAAAAGGGCAAGGAAAAATCGATGTCGGTCAAGGAGGGCGCGGCGTTGCCCGGCGATTGGGCCGCCTGGAGTTTGGCTGAACTCAAACCGCGCACCGCCGTATTCAAGAATTCGGCGGGAGAAAGCGAAACGCTGGAACTCATCGCCGTCGCCAGCAGTCAGAAGCCCACTCCACCGCCGCCGCCACATGTGACCCCACCCGCTCCCGCGGCCATGCAACCACCACCGCCACCGCCACCGCCGACTTCAGCCATGGCACCGCCAATCACCGGTCAGGCGCCTGTGCTGCCCACGCCGACGCAACCCGGCGTGGGAGGGGATGCGGCGAGTGCCGCTGCGGCGACGGCGTTGGATTTGCAGCAGCGCATCGATGCTCGCCGACAGCAGATTCGCGAGCAACAACAGCAACAGCAGCAGGAACGACCGACAGAGCCGATACCGGTAATGCAGCAGCGACAGTGACGCAGGAATGACTTTTACAGAGGCACGTATCATGCAGACGAAAACGATGGGCAGGGTTTTGTGTTTGATGCTGGCGCTGCTGGCCGTGGCCGGTTGTGGGCGATCGAAACCCCAAACTGCCAAGGCCGGCGGGGTCGATACGTCCGCGCTGGAGAACACGGCAGCATTGCCGCCGGATCAGCAACCGCCGAAGCCGGCTGTGGCGGCTCCGGTCGCCGCGCCTGGCGTCCCGCCTGTTGCGCAGGCGGATACCGGCTATCGCCCGAATGCGGGGCCGGGATTCCGGGTTTTGCCGCCGGGTCAGGATCACGCCTGGGAGGCCGAACGCCAGAAATTCGCCGAAGGTGCAGCCAAAATAGCGGATGATCCCAAGTATCAGGAGCGAGAGCGTCAGCGGCTGGAGGCCCTGCAAAAGCAAGAGCAGAGTGAGAACGGTCAAAGCCAATGAGCGATCCAACGCTCGATCAAGGAGTGCAGCAGTGATTTCGAGTCTTCGTTTCGTCACGGCGTGGGTGTGCGCGGTGCCCGTACTGCTTGCCGGTTGCGCCAGCCTGGCCGTCCCCGGCATGAAAGAGGATGCCGTGACAGCGGAACTGAGCACCGTGAAACCGCTGCCCGCGCCGCCGCCAGCCCGTGCGCCGGATGAAACCAAGCCGATCACGATCAATCAAGGTACGAAAGACAAGCCGCGCACCGACTCCCAATTGACGCCCGGAACCGGTGAATTGATCAACCGTGAGGTGGCATCGACGCCTCCGCGCAAAGGCCCGGCGCCGACCGGGGGCGAAGTCACGTTCAACTTCGAGAATCTGCCGATTCAGGCGGTCGTGCAGAACATCCTGGGTGGCCTGCTCAACGAAAACTACACGATTTCACCGGCAGTGACCGGCAACGTCACGTTTTCGAGCTCCAAGCCGGTCACCACCGATCAGGCGATGCCGATTCTCGAAATGCTGCTTGCCTGGACGAACAACGCCCTCGTACGCAAACAGGGCCGTTACGAAGTGGTGCCGATCAAGGACGCCATCGCCGGTAGTCTCAGTCCGAACCTGTATTCGGTCAAAGCCGTGCCCGGCTATCAGGTGCGTGTGTTCCCGCTCAAGTTCATCTCGCCCAAAGAGATGGAAAAACTGCTCAAACCCTACGCCAAGCCGGAGGCCATCGTATCCGCCGACAGCGCGCGTTCGATGATCGTCATGGCCGGCACCGCGTTCGAGTTGCAGAACTACGAGCGCACCATCGATCTGTTCGACGTCGACTGGCTCAAGGGCATGTCGGTCGGCGTGATCGGTTTGCGCAACATGGAAGTCGGCAAGCTCATGCCCGAACTCGACAAGCTGTTCGGCGACAAGGCCGATACGCCTCTGGCTGGCATGTTCCGATTCATTCCGATGGAGGCGACCAATTCCGTCGTCGTCATCACGCCGCAGCCGGATTACCTCAAGCGCGCGCAGGAGTGGATTTACCGCCTCGATCTTGGCGTCGGCGAAAACGGCACGCAGCTTTATGTTTACGATGTCAAAAACGTCAAGGCGGTGGATCTCTCCGATCACCTCAACGCCATTTTTACCGGTCGCAGCAGCGGTACCTCGCGCAGCAATTCGGGCAACACGGCGCCGGGTCTGCGCGGCAGCCGGCTCGGCGGTTCGCTGAGTAGCGGTATCGGCAGTGGTGCCATGAGCATCAACACCCAGCAGCGACAAAATACGCCGAACCTCAGCACGACCGGTACTGGCGCGCCACTCGGCGGCAGCAACAAGGAAACCGATATCCGCATCACGCCGATCGAGGAGAACAACCAACTGCTCGTGATGGCGACGCCAGGCGAATACGACTCCATCCTGGCCGCGATCCGCCGCCTCGACGTACCCCCGCTGCAGGTGCAGATCGAGGCGAAGGTGCTGGAAGTGAAGCTGACCGGCGAGTTGAGTTTTGGCGTGCAGTGGTGGTTCCAGGGCCTGATCAACCAGAACGTCGGAACCTCCAATGCCGGCTCCGGCTACCAGTATGGCCCGGCGTTTACCGGCAATGCCGCCGACCGGCATCGCTCCTCGCTCGGCGGTGGCGGCAGTGCCTTGCCGAGCGGCGCCAATGGTGCCGGCATCTTCTACACCTTCCTCAACAAGAATTTCCAGGTAGCGGTCAACAGCCTGCAAACCAACGGCACGGCGAAGACGCTGTCGGCGCCATCGCTGGTCGTGCTGAACAACCAACAAGCCAACATCACGGTCGGCGATCAGATTCCGATCGTCACCCAGTCGATCCTCGGCTACGGCACCAGCACGGTCAGCCAGGGGACCAACGGGATCGGAGTGGGCACCAACACCGGCATCGGATCAACGCAATACGTGAGCACCGGCACCACCTTGCAAATCACGCCGCGTGTCAATCCGGGCGGTTTGGTCTACATGGATGTGGCGCAGGAAATCACCACTCCGGGAACGCCCGCCACGCCCGGCGGCAATCCGCCGATCAGCCAGCGCGACTTGAATACCCAGATTGCCGTACAGAGCGGACAGACGGTGTTGCTCGGCGGTTTGATTCGCGAAGACAGCGGCAACTCCAATTCGGGCGTGCCGCTGCTCAGCAGCGTGCCCGTCGTCGGCAATCTGTTCAAGAGCACCGACAATACCCGTACGCGCACCGAGATCATCGTCATGATCACGCCGCGCGTGATCTACAACTCCGAAGACGCACAAACGATCACGCAGGAATATCAAGACAAATTCGAATCGCTCGCGCCACTGCGCGCCAAACAAAAAGCGCAAAAAGCCGGCGCACCTTCGCCGGACGATGCGGCCGTGACGGCGCCGGCCCCACCCCCGCCTCCGGCGACTCTGGAAACCACCAAGCAGTGATCCTACTCATGAACAAATTGAATTCACCCCTCCTCATTGCCGGCCTGGCCGCGCTCGCGCTTGGCGGATGCGGCAGCAATGATCCCGCGAAAGCGGTGGGCCAGCGCGCGATCGAGCGCTGGGATCTTCTCGCCGGCACGCATGCCGTCAAGGCATACGACTACCTCACGCCGGGCTATCGCTCCACGCACACGCTCGAACAATACGTCGCCTTCGTGGCCACCTCGCGCGTGCACTGGAAATCCGCAGCAGTCGACAACGTGCATTGCGAAGAGGACGTCTGCACCGCGAAAATTCTGGTCAAATCGGTCATGCCCGGCTCGGTGATCGGTCGCGGCGACGACTTGCAAATCGATTTGCCGGTGACTGAAAAATGGGTGCGCAGCGATGGACAATGGTTCTTCCTGCCCGACGCCAAAATCGACCCGGTTGGCGTCGCCAAAGTGGTGGAGGCGGCGAGTGAGGCGAAGGAATCGCCTGCGGCGAAGGACTTGCCTGCATCACCCGAGCAAACCACTCCGCCCGCGCAACCGCCGCACGTCGCAAACGGAAACCCTGCGAAACAGTAGCCGCATCGTTGCCTTGCTGCGCTTGCTGCAAGCCGCGTCGAGACGGGGTTCTCGCCGGAAGTAAGGCTGAAAAACGGCAGATGCGCAGCTCCCCTCACCCAGTAGTTGCGTTGCCTGTTCGAATATCGTAAGCTTGAAGCGCTGTTGCTTGGACTCGTCGGGATTCCTCGCGTCAAAGGGGAACACGAATGGGCGGGCCGGCAAAAACATAAGCCCTGTGACCGAAAGGAGTTAGTAATGAAAAGAACCAGTCTCACGACTGCCGTCATTGCCGGTATCGCCGGTGTGGCAGGCATTTCCAACATGGCCAGCGCCGTCTATTTGAACAACGACGGTCTCGGTCAGGTCCTCATCTATCCGTACTACACCGTCAACTCGGGTAACATCACCCTGATGACGGTCGTCAATACGACCAACCAAGGCAAGGCGATCAAGGTTCGTTACCTCGAAGCCTACAACAGCCGCGAAGTGCTCGACTTCAACCTCTACATGTCCCCGCGCGACGTGTGGACGTCGGCCATCGTCCCGGTGGGCGCCGGTGCGGGCGTGTTCAGCCCCGACAACAGCTGCACGGTGCCGCCGCTGCCGACCTCGGCCGCCACGGCGCAGCCGTTCCTCACCTACGCCTTCGACGGCACGGGTGGCGATGCCTCCACGGGTATCCCGCTTCCTGCTGACGCGGGTCCGCAGACCGTTTCGCGTACGCTCGAAGGCTATGTCGAGTTGATCGAAATGGGTACGGTCACCGGTTACAGCCTGTCGGCAATCACGCACCGCAATGGCGTGCCGGCGAACTGCTCCGTTGTGCAGGCCGCATGGAATCCGGGTGGCTACTGGGCCAACAATGCCAACGTCGACATCACCAGCGTCTCGGGTGGTCTGTTCGGTTCGGGCGCGATCATCAACGTCAATGCGGGCCAGATCTCTGGCTACAACGCCGACGCCGTCGACCAGTTCTGGCTCGCCGGTTCGGCTTCGCACACGCAGCCGGGTTCGTTGAGCCCGAACATCAGCAGTGCGACCAACACGACCAGCTATGTGTTCGCTCCGTCGCCGGTGACGACCACGCCAAGCCTGGCCACCACGCCGTACTTCCTGGGTGTCGACGCGGTCAGCTCCTTGTTCATGGCCGATCAGGTCTATAACGAGTACTGGACCGGCGGCGGTACGTCGGCCGCTTCCGAGTGGGTGATCACCTTCCCGACCAAGCGCTTCTACGTCGATGCCGGTTCGGGTGCCACCTCGGGTCACATGAAGCCGTTCGATGTGTTTTTCAGCGGTACCCGCCCGAATGGCCGTTCGTGCGCGCCGATCGCTATCTCCGTGTACGATCGCGAAGAAAAGTCGCCAACCACGCAGATCGGCTTCTCGCCGGCGCAGGCGCAGGCCGGTACGGCGCTGTGCTTCGAGTCGCAGGTGGTCACGTTCAATCAGCCGAACATCGCCACCACGCCGAGCGCCATCCTGGGTTCGCGCATGACGGCGAACATCACCGGTGCCGGCAACGTCGGCTGGGCGACGGTCGACCTGTACAAAGCCAGCACGGCTAACCACGTTCTGGCCTATGGCATCAACGGCAACACCTTCAATGGTTTGCCGGTGACGGGCTTCTGGGTGACCAACTTCATCAACGGCAACGTTGGTGGCGTGTTGTCGAACTACTCGGCGCTGTTCCGTCACAAGCTGCACCGCGTCTGCTCGCTGCGTCAGGGCATCTGCTCGTAATCAGCGAAGTGCGTCACATGTAGTAGGTAAAACGATGAAGGGGGGCCTTGCGGCCCCCCTTCATTTTTGCTATATCAGCAGAACAGAGGCGAGTTCGTGCAACAAGGCGAATTTGGAATTCTTATAGGTTGTAGCAATGCCGCCGTGATCGTTCGGGGGCTTGGAGAGATGTCATGTTGAAGAAAATCAGTTTGATCGGTGTGGGTTTGGCGCTGTGCGCGTCAGCGATGGCGCAGACCGCTGCACCCACGACCAGCACCAGTTACAGCGTCGCCCCCACCGTAGTCGCGGGCGGTTGCACCATCACCGGCGCCTCGGTGTTCAATTACAACCCATCCACCAATACGCTCACGCTGGTGAATGGCGTGGACAGTTGCAGTACGTCGACGCCAGGCAACCAGACTGCCAGCGTCCAGATTTCGATCAACCCAACGAACTACACCTTGGGCTCCAATGCGGCAGCGCCGGTGGTCAGTTGGACCAACCAAACGCCTGCGGCAACGGTCACCTGCAGTTTGAACCCGACCAACGGCTTCACCGTGTCGACGTCGAGCAATACCGCCAATAGCGGTACTTTCACACTGAGCACGCCGACGACGGCGGGCACGTTCAATTTTGCGCCGGTCTGCACGACCTCGACTTCGGGTTTCAACACGGCTGTGTCGGTCAACGGAACGGCATCGCTCACCGTGGTCAATGGCAACAACAACACGCCGGGATGCAGTGCGACCCAGATGAGTACGGCGCTCGGCAACACGACCTTGCAACGTCAATGCAGCGGTCTGGTTTATTTCCAGCCGACCGGCGCGAACAATGCCGCGGGCCCACTGACCGATCTCGGTGCCTTGCTCGGCAACAAGACGTTCCCGAACTATCTGTATACGGGCACTTCGCCAACGTTCCAGATTCAAGCGGGCTATTACGTGGCTTTGGCGTTCACGCCGAACGCGACCGGCTATGTCCAGTTTGCGGCAAACACGAGCTACGGCATTGGCGGCACGATATCCCTGAGCACCTCGCCGGGCGGCATCACACCGGGGGCGCCGGGCGTGATCTGCTCGTTGTCCTACGGCGGCCTGAACAGCCTGTACATGAGTACGCAGTCCGGCAATTGCCGTGTCTCGCTGGGTCAGACCTACTACGTCAATCTCGCCGGTGTCGATGGCGGCGGCGGCAACGCGTGCAATCCGGATTCGGCCGGCAATATCAGCACCTCGTGCGGCTCGGCGTGGATTAGTTACACGCTTTACGCACGATCGTTGTAAGTTGGGAAAGGGCGCGGCTATGCCGCGGCCTCCGTTCCCTTGCGGAACAAATCGCTTGATTCAAGCATCAAAGGCCGGATAATTCCGGCCTTTGTTTTTTCTGGAGAAGTACGATGGTGGCAAAAACATTCCTGACACTGGTGCTGGGCGTGGCCGGTGCCGTCAGCGGCGCACATGCCGCCGACGACGTGACGATCGTCAAACAAGGCGATCAAGTGGTGACCATGGGCGATGTGGAGGGCTTTCTCGCTCAGCAAATGCCGCCGGAGAAATTGCAAAACTTTCTCGCCAGCCCGACGCGCGTGAATCAAATGTTGATCGGCATCCTGCGCGACAAGCAACTGGCCCAGCAAGCCATCGACATGAAGCTGGACCAGACTCCACAAGTCGCGCATCAGCTTGCCTACGCACGCAATCAAATCCTCTCTACGCAGCGCATTCGCGCCTACGAAGCTTCGCTGAAAATTCCTTCGATGGAAGCGGTGGCGAAAGAGCAGTACCTCGCGCACAAAGCTGAATACGTTGCGCCGAAAGTCGTCGACGTGCAGCACATACTCATTTCCGAAACCGGCCGCAGCGAGGCGGATGCCAAGGCATTGGCCGACAAAGTCCACGCCGAAGCCGTTGCCAACCCGGCCTCGTTCGATGAACTGGTGACGAAGTATTCCGACGACAATTCGAAGTCGAACACGCATGGCATGATTCCGCATGCGACCTCGGGCGACTATGTGCCGGAATTCGGCGCCGCCGCGAACCGGTTGACGAAAGTCGGCGATATTTCGCCGGTGGTGAAAACCAAATTTGGCTACCACATCCTCAAGTTGATCCATTTGACGCCGGCGAAGCCGAAAGATTTCGCCGAAGTAAAGGATCAAATGGTCGCCGTGCTCAAGCAAAACTACATCGACGAGCAGCGCAAGGGCTTCATGAACCAGCTCGATGACGCGCCCGCGAGCGCCAATCCCGATGGCATGGAGGCCTTTCGCGTGCGCTATCATCTCGACGCAGTTGAAGACATTGGCGCAGCCATCAAGGCGGCGGAAGCGGCAAAAGCCAAGAAATGACGGAGCCGGCGCGCTGCGCAGCGTCGTGCAAGACCTCGATGAAATCGACACATGCGACGACCGACATGGCTCGGTCGTCGCGAACGAAAACGTGGGCCATCACGACTCACTTCATTCGCCGTGAGCTACGCAGTCGCTATCTGGGCAGCCTCAGCGGCAGCGTGTGGGCACTGCTGCAACCATTGATGCAGTTGGCGATCTACGCCTTCGTCTGGACCTACGTGTTCAAGATGCGCCTGCCGGGAGACGACGCGGCGCAAACGGCGATCGTTCCGTTTCTTGCGCTTGGGGTGTGGCCGTGGAATGCGTTCAGCGAAGCGGTCATGCGTTCGGCGACGGCGATCCAGGACAACGCTGGCCTGGTTGGCAAGGTGGCTTTCCCGCACGGCGTGCTCGTTGTCGCGGCGAGCAGCGCCAGCTTTCTGCTGCACGGCGTCGGCTTTGCCGTCGTGCTGATTGTGATCGAATTGCTCGGCATTCCCGTGCGGTTCGTCATGTTGCCGCTGGCGTTGCTCGCCTTCGCGATGTTGTACGTGCTTGCCCTCGGGTTTGGCTATTTGTTCGCGGCAACCCAGGTGTTCGTTCGGGATTTGTCGCAAGTGCTCGGCCAGTTGTTGCCGCTGATGATGTTCACGGCGCCCGTCTTGTATTCGCGCGATTTTCTGCCGGAACGCTTCAGGCCGTGGCTCGACTGGAATCCATTCACGTTTTACCCCGAGTATTTCCGTGCGAAATTGCTCGGCATCGGCTCGGTTGAAATCGGCGCGCAGATCGTGGCGCTCTGCGTGGCGTTGGGCGTGTATGCGTTGGGGCGCATGGTTTTCCGACGCTTGACCGCGCGTTTCGAGGACTTCCTGTGAACGCAGTCGCAACGACAAACGGCATCGACGTACCACTGGTCGTCGCGCGCGATCTCGGCAAGGCGTACCCGAAAGTCTTTCGCCCGCGCGATCGCTTGCGCGCGCTCGGTAAACTGCTGCTCGATGCCGGCGAGATCGAATCGGTGCCGGTGTTGCGCGACGTGAATCTGGAGGTCGTGCGTGGTGAATCGCTCGGCCTGATCGGTGAAAACGGGGCGGGCAAGTCGACGCTGCTCAAATTATTGACCGGCGTGTTGACGCCGACCACCGGCAGCGTCGAGGTGCGTGGCCGCGTCGGCGCCTTGCTCGAACTGGGCGCCGGGTTTCACCCGGAATACACCGGACGCGACAATATCGCCATGTCGGCCGCACTCTATGGGCTTGGCGCCGATGAGCTGCGCGCGTGCTTGCCGGAAATCGTCGCCTTCGCCGATATCGGTCGTTACATCGATGAGCCGGTGAAACACTATTCCTCCGGTATGGTCGTGCGCCTGGGGTTTGCCATCGTGGCGGCGCTAAAGCCGGATTTGTTGATCACCGATGAAGTGCTGGCGGTCGGCGACGAATCGTTCCAGAAAAAGTGTGTGCGCTGGATCGAGAACTATCTTGCCGACGGTGGCACGCTCATTCTCGTTTCGCACAGCATGTATCACATCCAGAAACTGTGTCGGCATGCGTTGTGGCTGCGCCAGGGCGAAGTCGCGGCGGTCGGCGATGTGTTCGATGTGACCCAGGCCTATCTGGCTTACCACGAACGCAAAACGGTCGGTACACCCGATCGTTCGGTGATCGCAGCACAAGGGATTGAATTTCAACTGACCCAGTTCGCCGTGAATGGCAGCGAGCAGGACGCGCCGACCGTGCTGAATCGAGGCGATGCTTTGCGCCTGACCGCACGTGTGCGCTCGCGCGATGGGCGCACCCCGGTCATCGCTTTCGGCATCATGCGCGCGGACGGCACTGCGGTGTATGGCGTCAGCAGCGAAATGGATGGTGTTGTCCCGCGGCGTGAAAGTGCCGAAATCTGGGTTGCCGAAATCGTGTTCGACGATCTCGCCTTGTTACCCGGAACCTACACGATCAAGGCGCACCCGATGGATACCGAAGGGGTACGCCTGTTCGACACCCTCGAGCGCGGAATCGTGGTCCGCGGCAACACGCGTGAATTCGGCCTTATCCGCCTGCCGCATCGCTGGAACGATGCGCTCCAAGTCGAGTTGCCGCAGAATACGCCACGAACGCCTTCTTCGAGTCGAGCATGAGTGCCGAATCGTCTGTGTCATCGCTGGAATTCACCGGCGAGCGATTCACGCCGGAATGCGTGCGCGAGATTTGGTACGAACATTGGGCGCGTTATGCTTTCGTGCTGCCGTTGGCGCGCGGCAAACGTGTGCTGGATGCGGCGTGCGGCGAGGGCTTCGGCAGCGCCCTGCTCGCACGCGAGGCACGGGAGGTGGTCGGCGTGGATGTTTCCGCCGAAGCCGTGGCGCATGCCCAAGCGCGCTACGGCGCAGCGCGCAATCTGCGCTACCTGCGGGGCGATTGCACGCAATTGGATCTGCCTGGGGCAGAGTTCGATCTCATCGTCTCGATGGAGACGCTCGAACACGTCGCCGAGCAGGAAGCGATGCTCGCCGGATTCGCGCGCGTGCTGGTCGACGACGGCATCTTCGTCGTGTCCTCGCCGGACAAGCGCATCTACAGCGACGTGGCCGGTTTTCGCAACGAATTCCATGTGCGCGAGCTGTATCGCGGGGAATTGCTCGATTTGTTGAAGCCGCACTTTCCCGAAGTTCGGCTATATGGACAAAAGCTGCTGTTCCAGTCGGCGATCTGGGCACTGGGCGATGCCGGGCCGCAGGCCGGCCTCGCTGCGGCGACGGCAGAGCAGTCCGGAGACGGCACGACTTTGGTAAAATCCGGGCTGCTGTACGATCCGTTGTATTTCATTGCCGTTTGCTCGCGGCGACCGCTCGGCGCGCTGCCGCAGATCGCACTGTTTGGCGATCATGCGGAGTCGGTGTACCGCCACTACGACCACGAGGTGCGCAAGAACATCGCCGCAGGCGGGCGCATCGTCGAACTCGAAACGCAGAACGAGGTCTTGCGTGCCGAAATCGAACGTTTGCGGACAATGTCGCGCTGATATTGCGAAGTCGGACTGAAGTCGACGCCATCGTCATCTCCATTCGGGAAATTCCTTGAGCTACCAATTCAACTACACCTTGCCGCCGTTGACCGCTGCAGCGCCGAAAATCGACCCGAACGCGCCGACGTTCGCGTCCGAGGATGGCATGGTCGCTTCGTTGTCGAGTCAGGAATGCATCTTCCAGATTCGCCGCAGCGGTGAGCCGCATGTGATGACCTTCCAGGTCTTGCAGGCGATGGATCAGTGTCGCGAGTTTCGCACGCTCGACGAGCACGTTGCCCGCATTCAGTCGACCCAGCCGACCCTGGCGAACAAGCGCGATGACGTCAAACGCGTACTCGAAAATCTCGTCCAGCGCCAGCTGCTCGTACCCGCCGACGACTTCATCGAGCGTCTCGCCAGCGTGGCGCCAGTCGTGCAGGCGCCCATGCGCGCCGTGTTCGTTCGCGCCTGCGATCGACCGCAGCAATTGGCGCAACTGCTCCATTCGCTGACCGAATACGAACGGCGTTTCCGTGTCGGTCGGCGCTACGTCTTGCTCGACGATTCGGTGCTGCAATCCAATATCGACGAACAACGCGATCTGCTGCGCGAGTTCGCACGCACGACCGGGTGTACCGTACATTACATCGGTCATGCGGAACGCACGAAGATCGTCGACAAACTCGTACGCGAAGTGCCGCAGGCGAAGGCGACGATCGCCGCGCTGCTGGTGCGCGACAAGAACGCCAAAGTGCAGCGTTTCGGCGGTGGTCGCGGCTGGAACATGGCGCTGTTGCTTTCCGCCGGCGCGCGTCTTTCCCTGCTCGACGACGATCTGCGTCTTGGGTTGAAGCGCCCGCCGTTCGCGCAAGGTGGGCTCGATCCGAACCCATCTGCACCGACGCAGGCCGCGTTTCTGGCCAACATGGAAGAGGCGTTCGGCTACGGCGAGGATGTCGATCGCGATCCCTTCGATCTGCATCTGGATGCGTGCGGACAAGCGCTGGGTGCCTTGACGCGCAATGCTTATCCCCTATCGCGACAGGCATTGCGCGGGTTGAATCTGTCGCGGCTGGAATTGCTGTCGGCGCCCTCGCGCGTCATCGCCACCCAGTTGGCCACTTACGGCAGCGCGCGCACCGAAAACGCGCTGTGGCTGTATCGCCTGGAGGGCCGCAGTCGCGATGAATTTTGGCGCGAGCGTGCCAGCTATCTGCGCAACGTCGAAGCGCAGCACATCTGGACCGGCGTCGCTCAGGCGCAGGCGAAGGAAGTCACCGGGTTCACGCCGTTCACCCTCGACAACAGTCGCATGCTGCCGTGCACGAACCCGCTCGGCCGTGGCGAGGACAGCCTGTGGAGCGCTTTGACGCGGCAGACGCATCCGGATGCAGTCGTGTTCGATCTGCCCGAAGGCATCGGCCACGTGCAGGAGAGCCCGCGTCCACGTTCCTCGCTGACGCGCGACATGCTCGTGCCTCGCGTCAATCATTTTCTGCGCGACTATGTGCAGCGTCAGTTCGGCTTGTACAAGGCGGCCGATCCGGGTCAACGCATGCGTTTGTCCGCCGACGTGTTGCGCGATCTGGCCGGTGCGACGACGACCGAGCGCATCGCCAATTTGAGCGAATATCTGAGTTACATTCGTGCCGATCTGATTGACAACATGCAGCACCAATTCGAAGCGGCGACCGACGCACCGGTGTACTGGCAAGCCGACGCGCGTGCAATCGTCGAGAGCAACGCCAAGGCGCTGCTGGCGAAGGCGCCGCCACGTTTGGGCGAATGGCCGGACGACATCGACGCGAATGGCTGCGCAGCGGCGCTGGCCACCGAGGCGAATGGCATGGCCGACGCCCTCGAGCAGTGGCCCGCGCTGTGGCGTTACGCCGCGGAGCAGGGCGAGAAATTGCTGCGCGCGCTGTGAGCGCGGGCATGCGGTAGCCTTGGGTCTGCGCCGGTGGCCACGGATTTGACCAGCGTCGTGATCGTTGCCGCAGACAGCGGCGAAGATGTTGCCGCATGTGTTGCGGACGTGTTGGCGAGCGTTGCCCCGGTGGAAATCATCGTCGTCGACAACGATTCGCGCGACGGCAGCATCGAGCGTCTCGTCGCGAATTTTTCGCGTCGACACGATGTGCGCATTTTATACAATGCAACAAATGTCGGATTCGGCGCCGCCTGTAACCGTGGCGCTGCCGAGGCGCGCGGCGATGCCGTGCTTTTTCTCAATCCGGATTGCCGCATCGCGGCCGACACGATCGCACGTCTGCGCGCCGTACTCGATGGCGCGACGCATCTGGGCGTGGTTGGTGCCCTGCAAGTCGATGCGCAAGGACGAATCGACCTCGCCTCGCGACGGCGCGATCCGCTGCTCGTGCGCGCACTGGCGAGCGCAAGCGGCCTCGCGCGTTTCACCCCGCGCTGGCCGGCGTTGGCCGGGGTCGACATGCCGCTACCCGAGTCGCTGCCGGAAGTGGAGGCGGTCGATGCGATTTCCGGTGCGTTGATGTTGCTGCCGCGTGCGGTGTTCGAGGCGGTCGGCGGATTCGACGAAGGCTATTTCCTGCATTGCGAGGATCTCGACTTGTGCCGGCGTGTGCGCGATGCGGGTTGGGGTGTGGCTTGTGTCGACGCCGTGCGGGTGATCCACGGCAAAGGCGGGTCGAGCCGGCGCCGCCCGCTGTTCGTCGCATGGCACAAGCATCGCGGCATGTGGCGTTGGTTTGCCAAACACGATCCCGCCGCGCGCAATCCCGTTTTGCGCGCAATGGTGTGGTGTGGAATCTGGGCGACGTTCGTGGTGTGTGTGCCGTTACGCTTGCTGCGGCTTGGCCGCATCGCGCGCACGCCGTAGGACGGCCAGGTTTTCGCGCAAGCCCGCGTGATCGGGGAGAATGTGTAGCGCTTGAATCAGCAGCGCTTCCGCACGATCGAAGTGGCCGCAGCGCAAATTCGCCATGCCGGCGAGATTGAGTGCATTGATGTCGCCGGGTTTCGCGGCCAACGCGCGTTCGAGAAAGTCGAGTGCGCGCGGCGCGTCCTGGTCGCGCAGATATTGTTGGCCGACGAAAATCAGCGACTCCGGGCGAGCCAGCAGCGGGCGGAAGAAGTCGGCCCATTTGCGATGCAGTTGGGCGTGGAAGTGTTGGCGTTGTGCCTCGTCGGTGTTGCTGCCGTGGCCGACGCCCGATTCGCCGACAAAGGCGTTCCAGACGCACGTCACGGCATCGACGAATTGGAACTCGCAGCGCGTGGCGCACTGGATGAAGAAGTCGTGGTCTTCGTACACCGGGAAATCCGGATCGAACCGCGCGCCATCGGCGATCAGGCTGCGATGAAACAAGGTCGCCGCCGGATGCGAGCGATTCTGGTAGTACAGTTGCACGGGAAAACTCGCAAAGCCGACGTGGCCGATCGTTTTCCCCTCGCGATCGTGGACGCGTGCGCGTGCGTAGAGCACGCGCACGTTCGCCGCGCGCGGTGCCGCCATCAACGTGGCGACGTGTTGCGGCAGCAGTTCGTCGTCGTCGTCGAGGAAATTCAGCCATTCGCCGTGTGCGGCATCGAGCGCGGCATTGGCGGCGTCCGGGCGCGGCAGGCGGCGGTCGGGCTGCGGAAAAATCAGGCGCAGCGGGCGACCTTTCCAGACATCGGGCAGCGTGCGATGCGCTGCGCCACACGCGGCGACGACGATGATTTCGAGGTTCGGCCAGGTTTGCGCGGCGACCGAATCGAGCGCGCGATCGAGCGTGGGGCGATCCATGCTGCGAATCAGAATCGAGACGAGTGGCGCCTCATTGCCTGCAGCGGCGCTGTCGCCATGGCGTGAGGCTTCTTGCCGTGCCGTTTCGGGAAGAGTCTGCAGATGTCGTACCTGTGCGAAACACGCATTCGCTGCCGCGGGATCGCCATGCCGTTGGTACTGTGCTCCCGCGTCGTTCACGGCATCGACATCGCTCAACCAATACCGGAACGCGGAGTCCCATTTTCGACGTATCTCGCGCACGGCGTCATTGCGTTGCGGACTATCGTTGTTACTGCCAAAACCGCAGCCGGAATCGCCGGCCTGTGCGTGCCACACGCACGTGACGGCATCGACATAGGCGAAGTCCGTGCGCGTGGCGCAGGCGATCTGGAAATCGTGATCTTCGTGTATCGGAAAGGCGGGATCGAAACGCACGCCCTGATCGACCAGGCTGCGATGAAAAAGCGTGGCGCAGATCGTCGCACGACTGTGGAAATACAATTGAACACGGTTGCCGGCGTGACTGATCAGGCCAAGCGTGCGGCCATGCGTGTCGACGACGCGCGTGCGGGCGAACACGACGCGCTCGTTGCGCGGTCGTGCTGCCGCCATCAGTGTGGCGATGTGTTCTGGCAACAACTCATCGTCGTCGTCGAGAAAATTCAACCACTCGCCGCGTGCGGCATCGAGCGCGGCATTGGCCGCATCGGGACGCGGCAGGCGGCGGTCGGGTTGCGGAAAAATCAGGCGCAGCGGGCGGCCTTTCCAGTTGGCGGACAAGGCGCGGTGCGCTGCGCCACACGCGGCGACGACGACGATTTCGAGGTTCGGCCAGGTTTGCGCGGCGGCCGAATCGAGCGCGCGATCGAGCGTGGGGCGATCCATGCTGCGAATCAGAATTGAGACGAGCGGCGCTGTGGACGTGGAATCGATCATGCGCGAAGCGGCCTCGCGAATCGTCGCCGAGACGAGGCGACGTTCACGCGCGAATGTCGCGGAATGTGTTGATGGCAGCGCGCAGTGACTGCGTCGCCGTGCGCGCTGCGGCGGCAAATTGCTCGTCGCCGCTTGCATACAGAATCGCACGCGAGGAACTGATTATCAGGCCATCGCCGCTGGGCGTCGCGCCGTTGCGCACGACGGCGGCGACATCGCCACCCTGTGCGCCGACACCGGGGACAAGCAGAGGCATGTCGCCGACGAGGGCGCGAACTTGGGCAAGTTGCTCAGGCCATGTCGCACCGACGACCAGCGCACAGTTGCCGTTTTCGTTCCAGTCACGCGCGATCATCGCGGCAATGTGCTGGTACAGCGGGCGTTCGGCGCCATCGCCATCGCGCACCGTCAATTCCTGCATGTCGGCGGCGCCGGGATTGGATGTGTGGCAAAGCAGAATCGCGCCTTTGTCGGCACGGTCGAGGAAAGGCTGTACCGAATCGCGACCGAGATAGGGATTGAGCGTCACCGCATCGGCACGGTAGCGATCGAAGGCTTCGGTTGCGTAATGTTGCGCGGTCGAACCAATGTCGCCACGCTTGGCGTCGAGAATCACCGGCACGCCGGGGTGAGCGGCGTGGATATGCGCGATCACGCGTTCGAGCGCGTCTTCCGCGCGTTGCGCGGCGAAGTGCGCGATTTGCGGTTTGAAGCAGCATACCAGGTCGGCGGTGGCATCGACGATGGCGCGGCAGAATTCGAACAACCCGTCGGGCGACTCGCGCAGATGTGCCGGGAGACGGGTGGGTTCGGGGTCGAGTCCGACGCAGACCATCGATTTCGTGCTTCGCCAGCGCGCGGCGAGTGTCTGGATGAAATGCATTACACTTTCCTGCAGATGCCGTGAGACATTTTACCCGAACGATTCGTTCATCTCAGGGGCCTCATGAATAACGAAACGATCGATGTGCCGCGTCGCCGCTTGCTGGCGGGACTGGGCGCGCTCGGTGCCGGCATAGTCTGCATGCCGCGGCGATCGAGCGCCGCGGAATCGGCGATGCAAGTGGATGTGGCGCTGGCGGCCAAGGCGCAGGGCCGTGCCGTCTCGCCGCAATTGATTGGCCTGTCGTATGAAACGCGGCATTTGCTCGAAGCGGGTTTGTTTTCGGCACGCAATACCGATTTGATCGCCTATTTTCGCCGGTTGAATCCACAAGGCATCTTGCGGCTTGGTGGCAACACCAGCGATTTTGCCGTATGGAGCGAATACCGCGGCGACTTGCCCGCCGACGAAGATGAAGCGTCGAAAGCGTGGCGACATCGTTACACGATCGCGCCGGCGCAGATCGAGGAGCTGGCAGGATTTGTGCGCGCCAGCGGATGGCGGGTGATCTTCGGCGTCAATCTCAAGGCCGATCGCCCGCAGATGGCGGCGCAACTCGCCGCCGAGGTGCATCGCCGCCTCGGTGATGGCTTGCTGGCAATCCAGATCGGCAACGAGCCGAACGGATTCAAGAATGCGATGGAAAAACCGCTTTCGTTCGATGAATACCTGGCTTTGTGGAAACGCACGGCACAGGCTGTGCGCGAGGCCGTGCCGGGCGTCGCCCTGGCCGGCCCCGATACCGGCGCGAACACGGATTGGGTGCTGCGTTTTGCCGCCGAGGCGGACGACATCGCGGCACTGTCGCGGCATTACTATCGTGGCGGCGCCGACGATGCCGGCACCACCATCGCCGACATACTGGCGGGCGACGCGAAATTTCTCGACGAAGCGACGCGCATCGCCGATGCGGGCGACAAGCGCGGTCTGCCGTTGTATCTGAGCGAGGTCAATTCGTACTGGAGCGGCGGCAAACTCGGCGTCAGCAACACGCTGGCTTCGGCGCTGTGGGGCGGCGATTTCGCACTGAGCTGTGCTCAGGCGGGCGTTGCGGCGTTGCAATTTCATGGCGGGCCGCTCGGCGCGCTGGAAATGTCGCTGGATCGCACGCGTCATCCCGCCCTGGGCGAGGGCGATGACAAATCGCGTATCGATGGCATCAGCGGGCGTTACACCGCGATCGCGGGCGATGCGAGTTCCGGGTTCTACGCACGCCCTTTGTTTTACGGCCTTCTCGTTGCCCAGCAGTTCGCCGGCGGGCGCTTCGTCGCAGCCAATGTGCAAGCGCGCGGCGTCAAGCTGACCGCGTATGCCGCCGATCGCGAGGAGCGACGCATCATCGCCCTGTTCAACAAGGATCTCGCGCACGATGCGAAGGTGCGGATTGCGCTGGGGCACGAGGCGAAATCCGCCGAGCTTTGGCGGTTGACTGCGCCCGCGATCGACGATGTCCACGCCACGACCTTGGCTGGCACCGAGGTCGATGCGCACGGCGCGTGGGCGCCAAGGCACAGCGAACGTCTCGATGTTGCGAATGCCGCTGCGAATGTGCAGGTACCGCGCGGCAGTGCGGCGCTGATCTTCGTGGCGTGATGCGCGATACCGCCGGAAAATCCTTTTTCGATTTTCCGGCGGCAAGACTTGGACGACGTCGGCTTACGCCAGCTTCTTGAATTTGACCCGATGCGGCTTGGCCGCTTCCTCGCCGAGGCGGCGCTTCTTGTCTTCCTCGTATTCCTTGTAATTGCCGGCGAAGAACTCGACGTGCGAATCGCCTTCGAAGGCGAGGATGTGGGTGGCGATGCGATCCAGAAACCAGCGGTCGTGCGAGATCACGAAGGCGTTGCCGGGGAATTCCAGCAGCGCATCTTCGAGCGCGCGCAGGGTTTCGATGTCGAGATCGTTGGACGGCTCGTCGAGCAGCAACACATTGCCACCCTGCAACAGGGTTTTCGCCAGATGCAAACGCCCGCGTTCGCCGCCGGACAGCGAGCCGACGACTTTTTGCTGATCCGGGCCCTTGAAGTTGAAGCGGCCGATGTACGCGCGCGACTGGATTTCGATGCCGTTGATGTTGAGGATGTCGGCGCCGCCGGAGATTTCCTGAAACACGTTGTGCTTGCCTTCGAGCTTGTCGCGACTCTGGTCGACGTAGGCGATCTTGACCGTCTGGCCTTCGATGATTTCGCCTTTGTCGGGTTTTTCCTGACCGGTGATCATCTTGAACAACGTGGATTTGCCGGCACCGTTCGGGCCGATGATGCCGACGATGGCGCCCGGCGGAATCTTGAAGCTCAAGTCGTCGATCAAGAGACGGTCGCCGAAGGACTTGGATACGCCCTTGAATTCGATCACGTTGTCGCCGAGGCGCTCACCGGGCGGGATGAAGATTTCGTTGGTCTCGTTGCGCTTCTGGTAATCGACCGATTGCAGCTCGTCGATGCGGGCCAGACGCGCCTTGCCTTTGGAGCGACCGCCCTTGGCGTTCTGTCGCGCCCATTCCAGTTCTTTCTGGATGGCTTTCTGCCGCGCCTTTTCGCTGGAGGCTTCCTGCTTCAGGCGCTCGTCCTTCTGCTCCAGCCACGAGGAATAGTTGCCCTTCCACGGAATGCCACGGCCGCGGTCGAGTTCGAGAATCCACTCGGCGGCGTTGTCCAGGAAGTAGCGATCATGCGTGACCGCGACCACGGTGCCCGGAAACTTCGCCAGGAATTGTTCCAGCCACTCGACCGATTCCGCATCGAGATGGTTGGTGGGTTCGTCCAGCAGCAGCATGTCCGGCTTGGAGAGCAGCAGGCGACACAGCGCGACGCGACGCTTCTCGCCGCCGGACAGGGTTTTGATTTGCGCGTCCCACGCCGGCAGACGCAGCGCATCGGCGGCGACTTCGAGCGTGCGTTCGAGCGTGTGGCCATCGCCCGCGGCAAGAATCGCTTCAAGTTTTTGCTGCTCGGCGGCGAGCTTGTCGAAGTCCGCGCCTTCTTCGGCGTAGGCGGCATAGACCTCATCCAGGCGCTTTTGCGCATCGGTGATGTTCGAGACGCCTTCTTCGACCGACTCGCGCACGGTTTTTTCCGGATCGAGCTGCGGCTCCTGCGCGAGGTAGCCGATCTTGATGCCGGGCTGCGGCCGCGCCTCGCCGTTGAACTCGGTGTCCACGCCGGCCATGATGCGCAGCACGGTGGATTTACCCGCGCCGTTCAAGCCGAGCAGGCCGATCTTGGCGCCGGGGAAAAAGGAAAGCGAAATGTCCTTGATGATCTCGCGCTTCGGCGGCACGACCTTGGACACACCGATCATGGTGTAGATGTATTGCATGGGGGTTTCCGCAGGAAAAGGGTGATGCGATCCGCCAATTATCGCCGATGGCCGCCGTCGCCGCCATGTTTGGCATGCAATAACCCGCTAAAATGATCGACCCATCCCCAGGAGACGCCGACCGATGTTTGCCGCAGACCTGAAGATCGAAGGTTACGACCCCGAACTGGCTGCCGCGATCGCGGCGGAAAAACAGCGTCAGGAAGATCACGTCGAACTGATCGCCTCGGAAAACTACGCCAGCCCGCGCGTGCTCGAAGCGCAGGGTTCGGTGTTGACGAACAAGTACGCCGAAGGCTATCCCGGCAAGCGCTACTACGGCGGCTGTGAATTCGTCGACGTTGCCGAGAAGCTGGCGCTGGATCGGGTCAAGCAGTTGTTCGGCGCCGACTACGCCAACGTGCAGCCGCACTCGGGCTCGCAGGCCAATCAGGCGGTGTATTTCGCCCTGCTCAATCCCGGCGACAAAATCCTCGGCATGTCACTCGCCCACGGTGGGCACCTGACCCACGGCGCCAAGGTCAACGCCTCGGGCAAGCTGTTCGATGCCGTGCAGTATGGCGTGAACGAGCGCGGTTTGATCGATTACGACGAGGTCGAAAAGCTCGCACTCGAGCACAAGCCGAAGATGGTTGTCGCCGGCTTCAGCGCGTATTCGCAAGTCGTCGACTGGGCACGGTTCCGCGCGATTGCGGACAAGATCGGCGCCTATCTGTTCGTCGACATGGCCCATGTTGCCGGCCTCGTCGCTGCGGGCGTCTATCCGAACCCGGTGCCGCACGCGCATGTGGTTACCTCGACCACGCACAAGACCCTGCGCGGCCCGCGCGGCGGCATCATCGTTGCGAAAAATGCCGGTGAGGAAATCGAGAAAAAATTGCAGTCCATCGTCTTCCCCGGCATCCAAGGCGGCCCGCTCATGCACGTGATCGCGGCCAAGGCGGTCGCGTTCAAGGAAGCGCTCGAACCTGCATTCAAGGCCTACCAGCAGCAGGTCGTCAAGAACGCGCAGGCGATGACCAAGGCGATCATCGCGCGCGGCTACAAGATCGTCTCCGGCGGTACCGAAAACCATTTGATGCTGATCGACATGATCGGCAAGGGCGTCACCGGCAAGGATGCCGAAGCTGCACTCGGCAAGGCGCATATCACGGTCAACAAGAATGCGGTGCCGAACGATCCGCAGAAGCCGTTCGTGACCTCGGGCCTGCGCATCGGCACGCCGGCGGTGACCACGCGCGGTTACAAGGAGTCCGACTGCGTCGCCCTCGCCAACTGGATCTGCGACGTGCTCGATGCGCCGAACGACGCGCGCGTGATCGAAGGCGTGCGCGGCAACGTCGAGAAGCAGTGCAAAGCGTTTCCGGTCTACGGGTGATGCGAATTTGTCGATGAGATTCGTCGTCGCACCATTGCTGTGCATCGCCTTGCTCGCGGCGGTGTACGCGCCCGTTTTCGCGGCCGTTTCGATGTTGCGGCCAGCACTGCCGTGGATTCCGCCGCTCATCATTCTCGGCACGCTGGCGTTGGCGCTCGGTCTGATGCGACTCCTCGCAGCGAGAGCGCATCTCGATACCCGATCATTCGGTTTTCGCTCTTGCACGCGCCACGACCTGCTCGTGGCGACGGGCTTGGGTATCGCGCTCGGCGCCATCCTGCAATATGTCGTTGCGCAATCCCATTCGCATGCGCCGCTGGATTTTTCGAAACTGCCAATCGTGCTCTTGTTGACTTACTTTGGCATGCTGGCGCCAATTCAGGAAGAAGTGATATTTCGCGGACTGCTTCAGTCCACCTTCGGAAGGCTGTCGACCAAGCCGATCGCATCGACAAACTCGGTATGGACAGTGCTGTTTTGTGCGCTGTTGTTTGGCGTCGTCCATTTCGAGTTGAGCGTTGCGACGGCGGGTGCGGCCTTCGTCCTTGGTCTCGTTGCGGGCGAGTTGCGACGGCGCAGCGGCAGCCTGGTGCCAGCCATTGTGCTGCATGCGTTGTGCAACGGCTGGGGGATCGTTGGATTCTCGCTGTCAAAGGCCGCGATCAAAGGTTGAGCGATGCACTGCCCGTTCTGTCAGCATCCTGACACCCGCGTGATCGATTCGCGCGAAGCCGACGACGGCGCGACGATCCGCCGTCGTCGCGAGTGTCCGCAGTGCTCGGAACGCTTCAACACATTCGAGACGGCCGAACTGAAGCTGCCGACGGTGGTGAAGAGCGGCGATCGCCGCGAAAGTTTCGACGAGCGCAAACTGCGCACGAGTTTCGAGCGCGCGTTGCAGAAACGTCCCGTCGCCACGCACGATGTCGACGCGGCGATTCGCGAGATCGTCAACGATCTACGCCGCAGCGGCGAGCGCGAAATGTCCTCGCGCCATATCGGCGAACTGGTGATGCGCGAGCTGAAGAAACTCGACCAGGTCGCCTACGTGCGCTTCGCCTCGGTGTATCGCAGTTTCGAGGACGTACAGGCGTTCCGCGAGGAAATCGAAAAACTCGAACGCGATCTGCCGGCAATCGAAGGCTTGCAGCTGCCGCTGCTTGGCGAGGTGGTCGTGCCGATCGAGAAAAACAAGAAGCGCTGATGTCCGCCGCGGGCAGCACCTTCTCCGCCGTCGACCACGCGCACATGGCGCGCGCGTTGCGCCTGGCCGAGCGCAGCCTGTACACGACCCAGCCGAATCCGCGCGTGGGCTGTGTGATCGCGCAGGGCGCGGAAATCGTCGGCGAAGGCTGGCACGAACGCGCGGGCGAGGCGCATGCCGAAGTGCATGCGCTGCGCAATGCCGGCGCGCGCGCGCGCGCGGCGACGGCCTATGTGACGCTCGAACCCTGCGGTCTGCACGGGCGCACGCCGCCCTGCGCGGACGCGCTGATCGCGGCGGGCGTCGCGCGCGTGGTCGTCGCGGCCGAGGACGCATTCCAACGCGAAGGTGGCGCCGGCGAGCGCCTGCGCGCGGCCGGCATCGTCGTCGAATCGGGGCTGATGCGCGCGCCGGCGCGCGAGCTCAATCGCGGCTTTTTCTCGCGCATCGAACGAGGGCAGCCTTGGGTGCGCGTGAAGCTGGCGATGAGCCTCGACGGCCGCACGGCCTTGTCGAACGGTGCGTCGAAGTGGATCACCGGTGAGGCGGCGCGCGAGGACGTGCAGCGTTGGCGTGCGCGCAGCAGTGCGATCCTGACCGGCAGCGGCACCGTGCTTGCCGACGATCCACATCTTACCGTGCGTTTACCCGGTGGCATTGCGCACGCGCCGCCGCTGCGTGTCGTGCTCGATGGCGCGCTGCGCACGCCGCGCGGTGCGCATGTGCTCGACGGCACGGCGCCGACGCAGGTGTTTCACGGTCGCGCCGCGCCGGTCGCGCAGGCGGATTTCGCACGCGTCGAATGCGTTGCCCTCGATCTGCGCGATGGCCGACTCGACCTCGCTCAGGTGTTGGCCACGCTCGCCCAACACGGCGCGAACGAAGTGCAAGTCGAGGCCGGGCCGACGTTGTGCGGTGGGCTGTTCGCTGCCGGCCTCGTCGATGAATTGCTGCTCTACGTCGCGCCGATATTTCTCGGCGATGCGGCGCGACCCTTGCTCGCCTTGCCGGCGCTCGACGACATGGCGGCGCGCTGGCGTCTGCGGGTGATCGAGCAGCGCGCGCTGGGCGACGATCTGTGCCTGTTGTTGCGACCGGCAAGCCCGGTATCGGAGTAACCCATGTTCACCGGAATCATTCAGGCCATCGGCCACATCGCATCACGCGAAGCGCGTGGCGGCGATGCGCGGCTCGTCATCGACGCCGGCGCGCTCGATCTCGCCGACGTCGCCCTCGGCGACAGCATTGCCGTGGCCGGGGTGTGCTTGACCGTGATCGCGCACGAGGGGGCGCGTTGGAGCGCCGATGTGTCGGCCGAGACCCTGCGCTTGACCACACTCGGCACGCTCGCGGTCGGCGATGCGGTCAATCTCGAAAAGGCGCTGCGCCTGGCCGACCGACTGGGCGGGCATCTCGTGTCGGGGCATGTCGATGGCGTCGGCCGCATCGTGCGCGTCGATGACGATGGCGGTTCGCAGCGCTGGGTGTTTCGCGTGCCGGTGACGCTTGCGCGGTACATCGCGGTCAAGGGGTCGATTTGCGTCGATGGCACGAGTTTGACCGTGAATGCGGTCGAAGCCGATACGTTCGGCGTCACCCTGATTCCGCACACGCTGGCGATGACGACGTTTGCGGCGCGGCGTGCGGGCGATGCGGTCAACATCGAGGTCGATGTGATGGCGCGCTATGCCGAGCGGCTCGCGCAGGTCTGACATGCGCTGGCTTCGCCACCCCATCGGCGCGCTGATCGCGGAGCTGGCGCTCCTCGCGCTGCCGCTCAACGCGGCCTACCGCTTCGCCATGCGCATCGTCTACCGGCTCGACCCGATCTGGGGCGCGCTGTTCGCGCTGGTTGCCGCCATCGTCGCCTGCAACGCGTACCACCTCTACGCGCGTTTCCTCGCGCGGCGTGCGGCGGACGAACTCGCGCCATCGCGCGCGCGCGGTGCGTTGTACGGGGCGGGGCTGGGTGCGGCGTTGATGTTTCTCTGCGTAGTGACGGCGGGTATTGCCAGCGGCAGTGTGCGCTTCGAATCGGGCGAAGGCTGGCGCCTCGCCGGCTTGCCGGGCGTGGCGATTCTCGCCGGCGCGTTCGAGGAACTGGTCGCGCGCGGCGTCGTGCTGCGCAATCTGGAAAACGTGTTCGGCAGCGTCGCTGCGATCGTGCTCTCCTCGTTTTTGTTCGCCGTGCTGCATCTCGGCAATCCGAACGCAACGCCGCTGTCGATCGCCGCGCTCGGCATCGAAGGCGGGGTGATGCTCGGCGCGGTTTACGTCGCCACGCGCTCGTTGTGGTGGACGTTCGGCATTCATGCGGCCTGGAATTTCACCCAAACCGGCGTATTCGGCCTCGCCGATTCCGGCCACCCTGGCACGGGGTTGCTGCGCACCGAAATCGAAGGCCCGGCCTGGCTCAGCGGCGGCGCGTTCGGCATCGAAGCCTCTGCCGTCAGCGCGGCGCTTTGCGCTATCGTGGCGGTCGCGTTCTTGATTCATGCACACCGGCACGCGCAATTCGTGCCGCCATTCTGGAAACGACATCATGCAATTTGATCCGATCGAAGACATCGTCGCCGACGTGCGCGCCGGGCGCATGGTCATCATCGCCGACGACGAAGACCGCGAGAACGAAGGCGATCTGATCATGGCCGCGCAAGCGGTGACCGAGGAGAGCCTCGCCTTCATCGTGCGCCATTCCAGCGGCATCATCTGTCAGCCGATGCTGCGCGCGCGGCTCGACGAATTGCAATTGCCGCAGATGGTGAGCGACAACAGCGAGAGCCATCGCACCGCGTTCACGATCTCGGTCGACTACCGCCACGGCACGACCACGGGCATCTCCGCGGCCGACCGTGCGCGCACGATCCGCGCGCTCGCCGATCCGACCTCGCAGGCCGCCGATTTCGCGCGTCCGGGCCATATCTTTCCGCTGCGCTACAGCGACGGCGGCGTGCTGACGCGCGCCGGCCACACCGAGGCGACGATCGATCTGGTGCGTCTGGCCGGCCTGCCGATGTTGTCCGGCATCCTCGTCGAGATCGTCAACGACGACGGCACGATGAAGCGCGGCGAACAGCTGATCGCGTTCGCCCGCGAACACGGGCTCAAGGTCGGCACAATCGCCGACCTGATCCGCCACCGCCTGCAGACCGAGAAGACCATCGCGCGCGCGTTCGAGCGCGAGGTCGAGACCGAGTTCGGCCCGTTCCGTCTGGTCGGCTATCGCGATGTGCTGTCGAACCTGCCGCATTTCGCCCTCGTGCGCGGCAGGGTCGACGACGGCGAGCCGGTGCTCGCGCGCGTGCATGTGCGCGACACCTTGAGCGACGTACTGCATCTGACCGGCGCCGCCTGTGGCATTTCGGTCAGCGCGGCCTTGCGCCGCGTCGCCGCCGAAGGCCGCGGCGTCGTCGTCGTGCTGGCCGATGCCAAGGAGGGTGCGAGTGCGCTCGACCGCCTCCATGCCGGCTCCGAACGCGATGGCGACAGCGGTCACGACGGACGCCAGCACGGGCTCGGTGCGCAAATTCTCGCCGATCTCGGCGTGCGGCGTTTGACCGTTCTCGGCACGGCACGGAAATTTCTCGCATTGCGCGGTTTCGGCCTGGAAATCGCCGGCTACGAAGAGCCCGCCGCGCGTTGAGGCAGGCGCGCGGTTACACTACGCAGTGCGGAATCCACCGCGCCGACTCTCGTTTCCGCATGCCGCATTATTCCGGCGAATTGCGCCCCGTTCCGACGGCGCGGTTTGCCATCCTCGCCAGTCGCTGGAACCCCGGCATCGTCGATGTGCTCGTCGATGGCGCCATGCGCGCGTTGCGCGAGCACGGCATTGCCGAGGCGGCGATCGATCTCGTGCGCGTGCCGGGTGCGTGGGAGATTCCGCAAGTCGCGGCCGATCTGGCACGAGCCGGCGGGCACGCGGCGATTCTCGCCTTGGGTTGCGTGGTGCGCGGCGACACGCGGCACTACGAACATGTCGCCGACAACTGCGCGCAGGGGCTGATGCGCGTTGCGCTCGATCACGGCATGCCGGTGTTGAATGGCGTGCTCGCGGTCGAGCGGCATGCCGATGCGCAGGCGCGGGCCGGCGGCGCGCACGGCAACAAGGGCGAAGAAGTGGCGCTGGCAGCCATGGAAATGGTGGATTTGCGCGCACGCATCGCGATGACGCGCGTGGCGTCCGGCTATCGCCATGACCAGGCGCCGGCCGCGACCGGCGATGCGAAACAATGACACATCGGAAATGAAGACATGAAGGCACACCCCCCTCGCCGCACCGACGGCATCGATCTCGTCGCGCGTTCGCGCGCACGCAGGCGTGCCTTGCAGGCGATCTACGCCTGGCAGATGAGCGGCAATACCATGCCGCGCGTGATGGAGGAGTTTCGCCACGAGCAGGATATGGAAATCGCCGACCTCGACTATTTCGAGGATCTTCTGCGTGGCGTCAATCAGCACTGCGCCGAGCTCGATGCGAGCCTTGCGCCGTATCTCGATCGCGACGTTGCGCAGATCGATCCGATCGAACGCGCCGCGCTGCGTCTGGCCGCCTACGAATTGCAGCATCGCATCGATGTACCGTATCGCGTCGTCATCAATGAGGCGATCGAAGTGACCAAACGTTTCGGCGCCGAACACGGCCATACCTACATCAACGGTGTGCTCGACAAGCTCGCCGCGAAGTTGCGGCAAGCGGAATACGCAGCCAGCGGTCGCGGTTGAGCCGGAGCGAGGATGATTTCCTGGGAGGAGGCGAAGGTGGCGGCACTTTCTCTGCCCGGTGCGCAGGAGCGCGATCATTTCGGCAGTCCATCGTTTCGGGTGGATGGCAAGATTTTTGCGCAGATTTCCGCGCGCGGCGGTTCCGAGAGCCGCGCCGTGCTCAAGTTGTCGCCGGCGGATCAAACGGCGTTGATCGCCGCCTTTCCGGAAACGTTTTCCTCGATCCCGTCATGGGGAAAGCATGGCTGGACGTACGCGCAACTGGATTCGATCGATGCGATGCTGTTTCGGGATGTGCTGGTGAAGGCCTGGCAGCGGGTCGCGTCGAAGAAACGCATCGCACTGTTCGAGCAAACAACGCGATGACGCGTATGGCTGGATCGATCGCGCATGACCGAATTTGATTTGATCGAATCGATCCGCACGCGTTGCGCGTCGACGCGCACGGATGTGCTGCTCGGCATCGGCGACGACGCGGCCTTGCTGGCGGTGCCGCCCGGACAGGCGCTTGCGGTCAGCACCGACACGCTGGTCGCCGGGGTGCATTTTTTTTCCGACGCCGCGCCGTTCGACATCGGCTGGAAATCGCTGGCGGTAAACCTTTCCGATCTTGCCGCAACGGGTGCCGTGCCGGCGTGGGCGACCTTGGCCTTGACCCTGTCGAGCGGGGACGACGCCTGGGTGTCGGCATTTGCCGACGGGTTCGCCGCGCTTGCGCGCCAGTTCGATCTCGCCCTCGTTGGCGGCGATACGACTCAAGGACCACTCTCCATCACCGTGACCGTGCACGGATTCGTGCCGGCATCGCTCGCATTGCGTCGCGATGCGGCGCAGGTCGGCGATGCGGTGTTCGTGACCGGCACGCTCGGCGATGCGGCGGCGGGCCTGGGCTTGTTGCGGGGCGATCTGTGCGCCGCACCGGAAACGGATACGCCGAACGCGCATCGTGCCGCCCTCATCGAGCGTCTCCACCGACCGACGCCGCGCGTTGCGCAAGGCTTGCTGCTGCGCGCGCGCGCGCGCGCCTGCATCGACGTGTCCGATGGCCTCGTCGCCGACCTGGGCCATATCTGCAAGGCCAGCGGCGTCGGTGCGGAAATCGACCTGATCCGACTGCCGACCTCGCCGGCATTGCGTGACTTCGTCGGCGACGAGGCGCGCGCGGCGCTGCAACTCGGCGGTGGCGACGATTACGAGTTGTGCTTCACCGTGCCCGAGCAACAGGTTCCGGCATTGATCGACGCGCTTGCGCGCAGCGGCGGGGCGGTGACGCGCATCGGCCGCATCGTTGCCGGCGCCGGTGTGCGTGTGTGCGACGCGGGCGGCAACGACGTCGCTCGGAGACGGGCCGGCTGGGAGCATTTCGCGGCATGAAGCTCGATGCCAACCAGCGCGCCGTCGTGTTGCGCGATGCCGCAGGCTGGATCGCCTGCGGATTCGGTTCGGGGTTGAGTCCACGGGCGCCGGGTACGGTCGGATCGCTGGCCGCCTTGCTGCCCTGGTTTGCGCTGCGCGAGCTGGCGTGGCCATGGTATCTCACCGCGATCGCGTTCGCCTTTGCGATCGGCGTTGCCGCTTGCGCGCGCGTGGCGCAGCGAATGCGCATCGAGGATCCCGGCTTCATCGTCTGGGACGAATTCGTCGGTCAATGGATCGCTCTGACGCCGCTGTTGTGGATGCCGTTCGCGTGCTGGCATCTCGTGGCGGGATTCGCCCTGTTCCGGCTGTTCGACATCGTCAAACCCTGGCCGGTATCGTGGGCCGATCGCCGCGTCAAAGGGGGGCTTGGCATCATGCTCGATGACGTCATCGCGGGCGTGTTCGCGGCCATCGCCTTGCTGGCTGCGCTGCGAATCCAATCGTGATCGGCGGCGATTCGGTTGGCGTTGCCGCCGCCAACGGACGACAATGTTCGACATCCAGCCTCCCCCTCACCCGAGAGCGCCATGACTGAAGATGACGTCCGCAAAAACGCCTTTGCCATGCCGATCGACAACCCGGCGTATGCGCCGGGGCCGTACCTCTTTGTCGATCGCGAGTATCTGATCATCACCTATCGCACCGATCCCAAAGCACTGGCGCGGGTGATTCCCGCACCGCTGGAAATGGCCGAGCCGTTGGTGAAGTACGAATTCATCCGCATGCCTGACTCGACCGGCTTCGGCGATTACACCGAATCGGGGCAGGTGATCCCTGTGAAATTTCGCGGCGAAGCCGGCGGCTATGTGCGCATGATGTTTCTCGACGATCATCCGCCGACGGCGGGGGGCCGTGAAATCTGGGGATTTCCGAAAAAGCTCGGCAAGCCCGAATTGAAGGTGCATCGCGATACCCTTGTCGGCACGCTCAAGTACGCCGATGTGCCCGTCGCCATGGGCACGATGGGTTACAAGTACGCCGCGATGGACAAGGACACGGCCATTGCCGGCATGCAGGCGCCGTCGTATCTGTTGAAAATCCTGCCGCACGTGGATGGCACGCTACGCATTTGCGAACTGGTGCGTTACGCCATGCGGTGCGAACGGTTCAAGGGCGCGTGGACTGGCCCGGGAGCGCTCGAATTGTTTGCGCATGCGCTGGCGCCGGTGGCCGATCTGCCGGTACTGGAAGTGGTATCGGCCGTCCATCTCAAGGCCGATTTGCTGCTTCCCTATGGCGAAGTCGTACACGACTACCTTGCCTGATGGCGGCGCGCCGCTGGTGTTCGCGGAGCACGAATCACACCTTGCGGGCGTTGGCTTCAGAACGCATCGAAGGCATTGCGCGTCCACTGAAAGCTCGGTTGCCTTGGCGTTCCCGAGCAACCGATGACGTCGAACCGACAGGGGAAATGGGTGTATTGCGGATGCGCTTGCAGGAAAACCTGCGCCGTCTGCACGAGTTTGCGTTGCTTGACTGCGCCGACCGATGCGGTACCGCTGCCGTGGGCGCTGCCGTCGCGATAGCGGACTTCGACGAACACGAGAGTATCGCCGCCGCCCACCGAGTCGAAAACGATCAGATCGATTTCGCCGTAGCGGCAATGGAAATTGCGTGCGAGAAGTCGAAGGCCGGCCTTGCCGAGGTGGGCGAGTGCGGCGCTTTCCCAAAGCTCGCCGGTGGCGCGCGTGGTCGTGGTCACGGCAACGCAACGATCATTGCGCCGAGACGTTGTTGATTTGCAGTCCACCGCTGACGGGCGTGGCGATGCCGTCGTTGAAGCGTACCCAGGTCAACAGGCGCTGGATGCGACCGCTGCCATCGCTGCCGAGTTGGCCGGTCGCGCCGGGCAGATACGCCTCGCGATGTTGGTTTAGCCAATCGATGTACGGCACGAGCGCATAGGCGTCCATGCCCAACGCAAACAGGCGCGCACCGGCGCCGCGCGCGGATTCGAGCGCGGTGGCGATGTCGACATGGCGGGGCAGGCCGACAACGGCATCGAACAACCAGGGGGCGTCGCAAAATTCGACGCCATCGAGATCGCGATCGAGGCCGGGATTGGAAAGCCCGCTGAAAAGATGTGACGTGGCGAAGATGGGCAGGTTTGCGTAGCCCGCAAGTTTGACTTGAGGTACGAGCAGGCGCGCCTGCTGTGGTGGCATGCTGATGAAGAGGCCGGCGTTTTGCGAACTGCTTGCGTTTGCCGTTGCGGGAGCGGCGGCAGTCTGGAGTGGCAGTGCTCCGAGTGCGGCGCGAATGTTTGCGGAGAAATTCAACTCGCCGGTTTTGAGTTTCGCAGCGCCGAGTACCTCGCCTTTGCCGGCTTCGAACTGCGCGCGGAATGCCGCTGCAGCACGCTCGGCCCAATCGGCATCCGCGGTGATGATGGCTGCCCGCGTGATACCGCGGTCGAGCAGATGCTGTGCCGCCTGTGCGCCTTCGATGTCGGGGTTGAGGCCGAACGCGGCGCTGCCGAGCGGCGGCGGCTCGCCACGCTCGGGCAAGTTCAACGACAGCACGGAAGCGGACAACGGACTTTGCGCGAACACGGCCGAAACCGCATCGCGGCGCAGCGGTCCGATGATGCGGTCGGCGCCTTCGGCGACGGCACGCTGGTACGCGGCGATCGCATCGGCTGCGCTGTTGCCGGCATCGTAAAGTCGAATTTGCGGACGCGGCATATGCGTATCGGCAAAGTAAGCGGCAAACACACCGTCCCGAATCGGCTGAGCAACGGCCTTGAGTTGACCTTCGATGGGTAGCAGCAAGGCGATGACACGCGCAGGACGGTAGCCTTCGCCGTTCACGGCGGTTTGCCCGATGCCAACGGTGCCCACCGGTCGATCCGGCGTCGCGATGGGCTGGGCCAGCGCTTGTCCGGATTGATGCAGCGCTTGATCGATATAAGCACGCAGCGCATCGCCCTGTTGCAACGAGGCACCTTGTTGCTGAAGCGTGCTTGCCTCGGTTTGCGCCAGCGTATCGACGATTTGCGCCTCGTTGCGTTCGCGATCCTTGCCTTGCAGCAGCGGATTGAGTGCAACGCGCGTGCGGGCGCTGCCCAAGGTGTTGCCGGACTGCGCCTGCGCACGCGCGCGCAGTTCGAGCGCCCGCAGTCGCAGCACGCGCGCGAGGCGCGTGTCGTCGAGCGTGAGCAAGGTCAAGGCGCGCTGCGCATCCTTTTTCGACAGGGCGATTTCGGCTTCGAGCAAGTCGAGGCGAGGTTGCTCGGTATCAGCCAGGTGGCGCGCCTTGATGCCGTCGAGTGCCCAGGCGACGGCGTTGAGATTGCCCTCCTCGCGGAAGGCTTCGGCAGCGCGCAGGCGGTAGTGGTCGCGGTGGTCGCGATCGGCCTCGGCGAGATCCATGAAGCCTTGCCCGGCGCGATCGAGCTCGCCGTTCTTGAACCATTGCTCCGCGTCGTTTGCCACCGCAGGGCCATCGTCGCGATCGCCGCGCAGGTCCCATTGCGCACAACCGGTGAGTGCCAGAGCGATGCCGATGGCGGCAAGAAAATGGCGCAGGGCGAGGCTCGAAGTGCGCATGAAAACGTCCATCGTGGGTCTGTGCCCATCATAGCGGAAGCGCAGCGGGCGCAGGCGTGGGGCTACACTAGCGAACGGTTTTACTTGAGGCACGGCATGAGCAGGCACGCAGACACCCCGGGCGCGGTCGACGGCAAATTGTTCGTCGTGGCCACGCCGATCGGCCATCTCGACGACCTGAGCGCGCGCGCGCGCGCGACGCTGGCCGAGGTCGATCTGATCGCGGCCGAAGACACGCGCCACAGCGCCGCACTTCTGCGCCATCACGGCATCGGCACGCGCTGCGTCGCGCTGCACGAGCACAACGAGCACGAAGCGAGCGCGGAACTCGTACGACGCATGCTGGCCGGAGAGCGCATCGCCTTGATCAGCGATGCGGGCACGCCGCTGGTGAGCGATCCCGGCTACCGTCTCGTGCGCGCGGCGCGCGCGGCGGGCATCGCCGTCTCGCCGATTCCCGGCGCCTGCGCGGCGATTGCGGCGCTGTCGGCGGCAGGATTGGCGTCGGATCGTTTCGTCTTTGAAGGCTTTCTGCCGGCCAAGTCGGCGGCGCGCCGCGCGCGCCTGCAAGACTTGCGTGCGGAAACGCGTACGCTGATTTTCTACGAGTCGAGTCACCGCATCGTCGAATCCCTGCGCGATCTCGTCTTGGAATTAGGCGACGAACGCAAGGCTGTGGTCGCGCGCGAACTGACCAAGCAATTCGAAACCCTGCTCGACGGCAGCTTGGCCGAGTTGTCGCAGCGGGTCGCGGCCGATGCGAATCAGCAGCGTGGTGAATTCGTCGTGCTGGTGAGCGGCGCGGACGACGCCGAGGTCGCGGCGAAGCTCGCCGATGGCCGGCGCATTTACGCGATTCTGAGCGCCGAATTGCCGCCGAGCCGCGCGGCGAAGCTCGCTGCGGAAATCACCGGCGCGCCGCGCAAGGCGCTGTATGCGGGATGAAAGGGCGGATGGGCAAGATTCGCACATGAAGGCGGTGTCGTCGGCGCAAACGCGTGCCGCACCTTGTATACTTCGCGGTGGAGTCGGCCGGACAGTCGCGGGGTGCGCAAGCATCGCGAGGAAAGTCCGGGCTCCACAGGGCAGAGTGCCAGGTAACACCTGGGCGGCGTGAGCCGACGACCAGTGCAACAGAGAGCAAACCGCCGATGGCCCGCAAGGGATCAGGCAAGGGTGAAACGGTGCGGTAAGAGCGCACCGCGCGCGGGGACAACGTCGCGTGGCACGGTAAACTCCACTCGGAGCAAGACCGAATAGGGGAGCATGGCGCGGCCCGCGTCGCTCCCGGGTAGGTTGCTTGAGCCATGTGGCGACGCATGGCCTAGAGGAATGACTGTTCAAGACAAAACCCGGCTTACAGGCCGACTCCACTTTTACTTTCCGGCGCACCTGATTGGCGCTGAATCTCAGCACGGAGCAAGCCCTCTCCCCCAACGACAGAGCCGTTGGAGGAGAGGGAGTTTGTTTGTTTCCACTGAGACTTGATGCGAATCAGACCGGCGCAAGGGAACTCCCGCGCCGGACGGGCGTCGAATGACCCGGGGCTGCACGAGCCGGTGCAGCGTAAACGCGAGAATGGGGCGCGCCGATCGACGCGTCGCCACGTGAATTGACTCCACCGATGTCTGGATGAAGATGAATCCCCGTCTCGTTTCGCTCTGGCCACGTCTGGCTTTCTTTGCCGCGATCTGTGTCGCCGCTGTCGTGGTCGTGCTGCCGTTTGCGCAGCCGCGGGAAGTGCCATCGAAAATTCCCCGCGTGCCACGGCACGGCTTCGCCACGGTCGTCGTGCAGAAGGGCGATCTGGTCGTGCCGGTATCGGCCTCCGGCGTGTTCGTCGAAAAAGAGAAGACGGTGCTGGCCTCGCCGGCATCGGGAGTCGTCGAAGCGATCGCCGTCGCCCCCGGCGCCATGGTGAAGAAAGGCGATATCGTGTTTCGCTTGCGCAACGCGCGGCTCGACGAGCAGTCCGCCGCGGCGCGTGTCGCGCTCGAAAAGGCGAGTCTGGATCTCAAGGAGGCGGTGCTCAGCGGCAAGATCGAGGCGATGGCGCAGTCGGGCAGACAGAAAGAACTCGAACGTCAGCTCGCAGTCGAGGCGCGCGAGCGCGATGCGCTGCTGCCGCTGACTGCGCGCGGCATCGTCTCCAAGCTCGACATGGCGCGGGCCGATGCGAAAGTCGCCGGTCTGCACTCGCAGATCGACGAACAGGCCGATCGTATCGCGCTCGCGCACGATCTCGGCGCGTCGCGCATTGCGATCAAGGAAGAGGCGCTCAAGCAAGCAAGAGACGGGCTCGACCTCGCGCAACGCAAGCTCGACGAATTGAAAATCCGCAGTGTGGTCGATGGCCCCGTGCAGGACGTGTTCGTCGAACTCGGCCAGTCGGTCGAGACCGGTGAAAAACTCGCTCTCGTGTCCAACAGCAACGACTTGATAGCGGTATTGAAGATTCCACAGAGCAAGGCGCCGTCGATCGCGCATGGCGATCCGGTGACGCTGTATGTGCAAGGCAAGGCCGTTCGCGGCAGCGTGATACGCATCGATCCGAAGGTACGCGAGGATTCCGTGCAGGTCGATGTCGCACCGAGTGAACCCTTGCCGTTCGGCGTGCGTGCGGCCGAGTCGTTGAGCGGCGATATTCAGGGTGCGCCGACCGACGAGGCGCTTTACGTCGAACGCACCGACGACATGCCGCCGTTCAAGGAGCGCGATTTGTACTTGCTCGACGGCAACGCGTTGCGCCGGCAGCGGGTGCAGTTCGGCGCGGCGTCCGGGAAGTACGTCGTGATCCGTTCGGGCGCGCGAACGGGCGATCGTTTTGCCATCGGTCTCGACCGTGCGCTTTACAACCAAGCCATGTTGAATGTGGCGGACTGAGCACGGTCGCGTGATGACGGCAGCGCGACGATGAAGCCGGAGCGATGGCGCGTCGACACATTATCCATTTGTATACTTTCTGCGCAAACCGATGCGGGAAACGTATTCG
>Ga0208826_1000122_pt1 | contig 85565 bp, 76 predicted proteins | sample AD_UKC115_MetaG_FD_184451 | JGI IMG/M metagenome (GOLD analysis project Ga0208826, IMG submission 184451) | Active sludge microbial communities of municipal wastewater-treating anaerobic digesters from Hong Kong - AD_UKC115_MetaG (SPAdes)... | ecosystem: Engineered > Bioreactor > Anaerobic >... | reverse complement strand
CGTCGACGTCTCCGTCGCCGCTGGCCAGGGAGAAATGGAGGCTCCCCTGCGCGTCCTCGGCGGAGAGGTCGCCTGAGGCGAGGGAGGCGCGGGTCTCCCCTTTGGTCTTGTTTAGGGAGATGTCCCCGGAGGCCGTGTTCAGGGAGAGGGAACCCTGAACGTTCTTGAGGGTCAAGTCGCCGGAGGCGGAGCGGAGGGAGAAAGAGCCTTCACAGCGGCTGATGAGGATGTCCCCGGAGGCGGTCTTCCCTTTGAACTCTCCCTTCAGGTCCTCGCCGGTGATGTCTCCCGAGAGGGAGGAGGCGTTCACCGTGGCTCCTTCGGGAAGGGTGATCGTCCAGAGAATGTTTCCAGAGGAGTGGTCCCTGACCCAGCGTTCCTGGAGGGTCAGAGTCGTTCCCTCTTCGGCGACGACCGTCTCGACCGCTCCCGCGGGAGAGAGTTCGGCGACGACCAGAACGGTGATGGAATCGGTGTTTCCTCTTTTCAAAAGACAATCCCCGCTGAGCGTTTTAATGTTCACAGTTCTCTTGCCGGGGAAGCTCTTCTTCAGGAGAACCTCTCTGCCCTGCGCCGCAACGGTGAGGGTGAGAATGGAGAGGCACAGGCTGAGCAAAATTGTTTTTCCTTTCATCTTTCCTCCTTGAAATTCAGGGGCCCTTTGCCTGCCCCCTTCTCCCAAAGTTTAGGGAAAAGAAGGGGGAGTGTCGCCCGGATTCGGGAAATCCGAACCTTTCGGAGGGTTCGGATTCACGATTCCGGACCTTTCGAAAGGTCCTTTCCGGAGAGAGAACGACGCCAGAGAGAGGGGGTGACCCCGTACCTTTTCTTGAACCCTGTGTTGAAGACCGACTTGGAGTTAAAACCACACTCCAGAAGAATCTCCAGGACCGTCTCGTCCCGATTCTTCCGCAACCGCTCGCAGGCCTCCTGGAAACGGTATCCGTTGAGATAGTCGTTGAACCCCTTGCCGAGGTGGTCGTTTAGATAGCGGGAGAGGAGGTGGGGGGAGAGGGAGAGCCTCTCCGCTAACCTGGGCAGGGAGAGCAAGGGATCACGGTAGAGGCGGTCCCCCTCCATGGCCTTGCTTAGAAGAGAGGCGATGCGGGTTGTCTCTTCTGCTGGGAGGAGAGGTCTCGAAGGGCCCTTCCCTCTTCGGCGAAAGAGCGCCCACGTCACCGTTCCCCCTCCGATCAACAGGAGAGAGAGGAGGGGGAGGAAGGAGAGTTCCCGGGCCACGCGGAACTTCCCCTCCCAAGGGGCAGGGAGCTCCCGGGCCGTCACCGTGAGAGTGTAGTGCCCCGGGGGAAGGGGGGGCAGGGAGAGGGTTCCCGCCTTCGCGGTCAAGGTCTTCTCCAGAGGACCCTTGAGGGAAATTTTCAGAAGGTGCTCCCCTCTCTGCTCCTCTCCGGGAAGGAAGATGCGGAGGACAGGGCGGCGGCAACGTTTTGAGAGTCTTCCCTCGGAGCCTAGGTCTTCACAGAGGGGACCCTCTACCCAGAGTCCGGAAAGGGGAGGGGGCTCACCGTCGAAGGAGTTGAGAAGGACTCCCCTCCGGGAGGAGGCGTAGATCCTCCCATCTTGTAGGGTTGAGACCAGGGGGTAGGCGGGAGAGGAGTGAGGCTTTGCCTCCGGCGTATCCAGGAGGTGACGGATTTCCAGAGAGCCGGTCGTTGAAAGTTCCTGCTCAGGGGTATGGGAGAGGCGGAGAATGCCCCTGGAGGTTCCAGCCCAGAGGCGTCCTCCTTTGTCCCGAACCATCCAGAGGATGTTCTCCCCGTCCAGGGCCCCTCTGTCGAAGAAGAAACGGTTGCCGAGGAAGAGGCCGATCCCATTGCTGCGCGAACCGAGCAGGAGTCCTCTCCCAGGGGTTGAAAAGAGGGAGAGTAGGGGGGGCGAGGGGTGGAGGAGAGGCGCCTTGGAGGGCTTTAACTCGAGCAGCCCCTTATCCGTTGCCGCCCAGAGAGTGCCCTCCCTTCCCAACAGGATCTCCCGAACTCCGGATGCGGAGACCCGTTGCAGAACCACTCCCTCCTGGAGGAGCAAGAGAGAACGGTCCGTTCCGGCCCAGAGACGCCGTCCTTCACCCTTGACTAGACTGAGAAGAGGGCCCTCCTTCAGGGCGAAACGTCTCTCAATCCCTCCCCGGGGGGAGAGGAGGAAGAGGTTTCCTTCCCTGGAACCAACCCAAAGCCGATCCTCCGTGGAAGGAGCTAAGGAGAGGGGCGTCTCTTTGAGGGAAACCGTAAGCCTCCGCCCTCCCTGAAGGCCCAGAAGAGTGTCGTTGGAGAGAATCGTCCAGAGAGCCCCTCCTGGGAGAAGGGTCAGGGCCTTCGTCCCCTCCTCGGGAAAGGTCTTAACCGGGGACCAGGTCTTGGGGGTTAAACGGAGAAGGCCTCCGGCGGCGGATCCGACCCAGAGAGTCTTGGTCTGAGAGACCCAGAGGAGGGAGTTGATCCAATCGTCGGGAATTCCCTGGGCGACCCCCAAGGGTGTCCACTCCTCTCCCTCCCTCTTGAGAAGGCCCTCCCCCTCCGAGGCTCCCCAGAGAAGGCCCTTCTGGTCTTCCACCAAGGCCCGGAGAGGGGGACCGCAAGGGGGGAGGAGTCGGCCCCTCTCTTCCAGGACGAGCCCCCCTTCCCCTCCGATCGCCAAGGAGCCGTCCCTTCTCATCAGAAGGGAACGAACGAGACCCGGGAAAAGAGAGGTGACTACCCGGCGTGAGCCTTTGAGGAGGGAGACAACCTCCCCGCTCCCTCCCGCGAGAATCTCTCCCTTAGGGTTCTCCAGGAGGGAGGCCACCGGGGGAAGGGGACCGTCGGAGCGGAGAGCGAAGGGGGAGTTGCCGGGAGGCTTCATGTAGAGGCCTCTCTCCGTTCCCACCCAAAGGTTTCCCCCTCGGTCGAGGAGAAGGGAGTAGGCCGAGAGCTCCTTGAGTACCTCGGGAGGGGGGCCGAACCGACTGGCTCCGGCGTGGAGAAGCCTTGGACCTGCACCTTCGAAGCCGACCCAAAGGTCGCCGTTGGAGAGGGGAAGGAGGGAGAGAACCTTCCTTTTCGTATCCCCCTCGTCGAAAGGGAAGAAGCGGCTTCCGTCGAACTTGAGGAGTCCCTCTGGAGTTCCTAGCCAGAGCCAGCCGTCCCGGGAACGGGCGATAGCGGTAACCGTCGGTGTCGGCAACCCTTCCCAGAGGCTCCATTGCCTCAAGAGAAGATCCTGAGCCTCAAGGGGAAGAGAGAGAAGGAGAAGAAGGGAGAGGAGCCCTTCCCTGACCCAAGAGAGCATGTTTTGCCTCCATGTGGGAGAAGACGAGAGGGGGTAGAGATTTGTTCCCCGGGACCTTCTTTCTCCTCAGGGGTTTCCGGAGCCCCCTTCTTGTCATCCCGCAGAAAGGTGAGTAAAATGAAGGGATCCGGAAGATCGTTCCCTCCGGAGGTTTAATGGAGGCCGACCATGGGCAAAAAACTCCTTCTCCTTTTTCTCATCCTCCCTTCCTTTTTTCCCCTTTCGGGGGAGAAGAAGAGAGGCTTCTGGACAGACCCAGACTCCATCGACCCCCTTAAGGTCGGAGCCTCCTCCTTCTTGAGCGTCGATCTGGGAGAGTACTTCGACAAGGCTTACAAGGCTATGGGGAAGAAAGAGTACTACCAGGCGGCTCAGCTCTACCTCTTCATCCTTCACCATCGGCCTGACGACGGCGAGGCTCTCTACAACCTTGCCTGCGCCTACGCCGGGTTGGGGGAGCCCAAGATGGCGGTTCCTTTCCTGGAAAGGGCCTTCGAGACGGGGCGTTTCTCCCTTGAGCAGATTCGCAGGGACAGCGACTTTCAGCCCTTGGCGGGGGAGAAGAGCTTTGACGAAGCCTTGAAGCGGATGGGGGAAGAGGAGGCGGGGCGGGGAAAGTGGTTCTACTTTGCGGCGCCCCGGGTGGCGAGATGCCGTATCCACATTCCTGAAGGGTTCGACGCCCGCAAGAGCTACCCCCTCTTGGTCGGTCTGCACGGGTATGGGGGCAGCGCCGACGAGTTCGGGGGAATCTGGAAGTTCATGCAGGGCAAGGAGCTTATCTACGTCGCCTTGGAGGCCCCCTACCCCTTTCCTCCCAGCGGAAGAGTGAGGGGAAGCCACTACTCCTGGTCTTTCCCGGATCAGAATCCGGAGTTGGGAAAGCTGGCGGACCCCCTGGTCGCCGAATCGGTAGAGGCCGTTGTCCGCCAGATCTCCTCGCGGTACTCCCTGAAGGGGGTCTACCTTTTCGGATTCTCCCAGGGGGCCGTTTACGCTTACTACTGCCTCTCTCAGAACCCTGAACTCTACCAAGGGGTGATCGCCTTCGGGGGGCACCTGCCCCTGAAGGGGGTGGCCTCTCCCTTCCGAGAAGAGGAACTGGCAAGGGCCAAGGGAGTCAAAATCTTCATCGCCCATGGGAGGCAGGATCCTGTCGCGGACTTCCGGGAGGCCCTGCTGGCCAGAGACGACCTCAAGAGGCTCGGCTTCGATGTCACCTTTTCCGAGTTCCAAGGGGGGCACTCCATTCCCCCCTCGGTTCTCTCGAAGGCCCTCCTCTGGATGGGAGGGCTCTGATGGCCGCCGACATCGGGAGAATCGTCTCCGAGCTTTCGTCTTTTAAGAGCCTCTTGGGAAAGAGGGTTCTCTCCGTGGGCGCAGGGGGAGGACAGTTCGTAGACCTCTACAGGGGAGCCCGGGAGGTTGTCGCACTGGACAGCGACCCTTCCGCTCTGGAGGCCTTGCGGGAGAGGGTGAGGTCGGAGGGGCTTGAGAACAGGGTGACTCCGCTTCTGGGGGATCTTCTCCTCCTTCCGGAGAGGGGTGCTTACGACCTTCTCCTCTTCGAGTTCAGCCTCCACGAGATGGGAGACCCCGAAGAGGCACTGGAAAAAGCCTCTTCTCTCGCCTCCGAGATCCTTGTGGCCGACCACGACCCCTCTTCCCCTTGGGCCTCTCTGGTGGGTGAGGGGGAGAAGGTCGCCCGTGCCTGGCGGGGGTTGAGGAACCGGGGGGCTCTCCTGGAGGTCGCCCACCGGGGGGAACAGCTCTTTTCTTCGAAGGAAGAGCTCCTGAGGAGGGTTGCCCCTCTGGGGCCGGAGGTACTGCAGAACGCCCGAGCCTGGGCGGAGAGGGAGGGGCTAAGAATCCCTATGGTCTACAGGTTTGCTCTTCTCAAAGGCCTTTCAGATTCCTGACCCTGACCATCTGGGCGGCGATGCTGACGGCGATCTCTTCAGGGGTTTGGCTCCCGATGGGAATTCCCGCGGGGGAGACGATTCTCTCCAACTTCTCCCGGGAGAAGCCCTGTTTCGCTAGCCGCTCCTTGATGGTCCCGCTCTTCTCGGGGCTGGCGACCAGGGCCAGATAGGCGAAGGGCCTTCCCAGAAGACTCCTCAGGGCGACCTCGTCCCAGAGGTGTTGGGAGGTCATCACGACGACGTAGCTCTCCTCCCCTTGGGGAACCCTCTCCCCTACCGTGGTGAAGGGGTTCTCCTCGTGCCGTTCATCGAAGAGGGCGACCGAGAAACCTAGGCTGGGGAGGATCTTCGCCAACGCCACGGCCAGGTGACCTCCGCCGATGAGGGAGGCCCGCCATCGGCTTCCCAAGGGGGAGAGAAAGCTCCACCCCTTGGGAAGCCTTTCAAAGAGGGGTTCCCGGCGGAGGGTAGCCGACCAGGAGAGGGTTGTAGGGGTGATGGCGAGAGTGCCGGAACCCCCTTGCCTTAAGGCGCCGACGATCCGTTCAACCTCTTCGAGAAAGGCCGGGGGAACGGGGAGGAAGAGAAGGGTCATCTCCCCTCCGCAGAGGGTTCCGGACTCCTCTTCCTTGAGGAGGAAACGGAGAGGGGGGGGAGGGGGATCCCCCTCCAGAACCCTTCTCGCCCTTTCCAAGGCCAGAAGCTCGGTCTGGCCGCCTCCGATGGTCCCGGCCGATTCTTCCGGTGTGACGGCCATGAGGAACCCCGCCCTTCCGGGAGAACTTCCCGAGCTCTCTGCCACTACCACTAACAAAGCCCTTCCCCCTTTCAGAAGGGTTCTTTGGAGAAGAGCCCAGGGTTCAACCATGGATTCCTCCCAGAAGACGGGCCATGACGGCGTAGTAGAGGGCCATGATCCCGGAGAAGGTCGCCGACCCCAGGAATCTGTGCGAGAGGGGAAGCTTGTTCTGGACAACGTAGTTTCCCACCGCCGAAAGGGGAAGGGAGATGAGGAAGGAGGAGAGGGAGGCGGCAAGAAGGCCTGAGGCCAGGAGCGCTTGGCCCGAGAAGAGGCGGAGGAAGAAGAGGTGTCTGGCGATCCAGAGGGGATTGAAGTAGAGAAGGGCCAGGAGGAGCTTCCTCAAGGGGCGCTCTTCGGAGAGGCCGGAGATGATGGAGAAGGCCAGAGGAACCTCCCACGCGTAGAGGGAAGCGCCCACGAGGGAGAGCCCCAGGAAGCGACCCCACGTGAAAGAACCTGTCAGCAAGGCCCCCAAGGCGTCCCCGACGGGGTAGAGGATCGCCCCGGCGACGACCCGGCGCTTTTGAAGGATCAAGGCTTGCCTTCCTCCCTTTGGACGAGGAGGTTCAGGAGCCTTTCGTTGGTCAAGGGGGCGATCCCTTGGAAGGGTTGCGGCCTTCCCCAGGCGTTGATCGCCTTCCAAAGGGCTTGGTAGCCGGCGATTCCGTAGAGGAAGGGGGGTTCGCCGGTCGCCTTCGACCCCAGGAGCCCCCGGACGCCTCCCTCCTCTTCGAGAAAGCGGACATCCACCACCCCTGGGCAAGAGGAGAAATCTGGAACCTTGTAGGTGGTGAGGGTGTCGGTGATCATCTTCCCCTGAGGGGTCACCCTGCTCTCTTCGAGGGTGAGCCACCCGAGACCCTGGAGGAAGGCCCCCTCAATCTGGCCGCGGTCCACCTCGGGTGCCGGTGTGCTCCCCACGTCGTGAACGACTTGGAATCTGTCGGTGCGAAAGGTTCCCCGAAGGGTGTCCAGGGTAACTTCGACCAAGGCCGTTCCAGAGACGTAGTAAGAGAAAGGCTCCCCCCGCTCTCTCTTACCGTCGAACCAGATGGCGGGGGTGGCGTAATGGACGAGGGCCGAGAGGTGAACCCGCTTTTGGTAGGCTTCCTTGACGACTCTCTCCCAGCTCCAGGTGGTCTTCTTCCCACCCCTTTCCAAGAGGCCCCTTCGGAAGAGAAGCTCCTCGGGAGAGGCGCCCAGAAGCTCCGCGGCGACGGCGAGGAGCCTTTCCTTCAGGAGGAGGGCGGCTCTTCGGGCGGCTTCGCCGTTCAGGTCCGCGCCGGTGCTGGCGGCGGTGGGGGAGGAGTTGGCGATGCGGGATGTGTCAGTGCTCTCCATACGGATTCGGGAGGGAGGGATTCCCAAGGTTTCCGCGACGGCCCTGGAGATCTTCACGGAGACTCCCTGGCCCATCTCTACGGCACCGGTGCTCACGGAGACGCTCCCGTCCGTGTAGACGTTGACCAGGGCGGAGGCCTGGTTGAGGGGGGTGTAGGTGAAGGCGATGCCGAAGTGGATCGGCATGAGGGCCGCCCCCTTCCGGCTCCAGGAAGCGGAGCGGTTGTACTCTTCGATCCTGGCCTCTGTCTCTTCCCAGCGGAAGAGGGCCTTCGCCTTCTTCCAACTGGCGGGGAGAGTCTCTTTCCCGAGGGTCTTCCCGTAGGGAAGGGTGTCCCCCTCCCTCAGAAGGTTGCGCTCCTTCAGCTCCTCCAGGGGAACCTTCATGGTCTCGGCGGCCTGGAAGAGGGCCGACTCTATCGCGAAAAAGGCTTGGGGGGCGCCAAAGCCTCTGAAGGCCGTTCTGGGCACATGGTCCGTCCGGCAACTGAGACCCGTGGCCCGCCCGTTGGGAACCCTGTAGGCTCCGGTGGCGTGGAGCAGGGTTCGGCTCAAGATAGAGAGGGAGAGGTCCATGGCGGCCCCTCCGTCCTGGTGAAAGAGGACCCGATAGGAGAGGATCCGCCCCTCTCGGTCGAGGCCGAGGGAGTAGTCCGTGGAGTAGGGATGGCGTTTCCCCGTGAAGGCCATGTCCTCCCTCCTGTTCAGGCTCAGGCGGAGAGGGCGGTTCAGGAGTCTGGCGCCGAGCGCGGCCAAAGCGGCCCAGGAGTTTGCGTTGGTCTCTTTCCCCCCGAAACCGCCACCCAGACGGAAGGCCTCTACGGTGACCAGGTGCATGGGGAGGCCGAGGATCCGGGCGACCGTCTTCTGGGTGCCCCCAGGGGACTGGGTGGATGAGAAGACCTTGACCCCTCCGTAGGGGAGAGGGAGGGCCAGGGTGCTCTGGGTTTCCATGTAGAGGTGTTCTTGATCACCCGAGTCGGCTCGTCCCTGAATCTTCCAGAAGGAGTCTTCCCAGGCCTTGTCAGGTTCACCCCAAGAGAGAACCTCGGGAGGGGCGTGGAGGCGTCCTTTGAGCGCGGCCTCCCGGGGATCGAACACGGGTCTCTCCCCAAGGGCCTCGACAACGATGAGGGGGAGGGCCCGGCGGGCGATCTCTTCGCTCTCGGCGACCACAAGGGCCAAGGGGTGACCGGGGTGGAGGATTCTTCGCTCCGCCAAGAACGGTTCGTCCGGAGCGAGGTCGTTCACCTGGTTCTCGCCGGGGATATCCTTGGCCGTAAAAACGGCCTTGACCCCCTCTAGGGCGAGGGCGGCAGAGGGGTCGATGCTCAGTAACTCCCCGCAGGGGACGGGAGGGGGTAAGACGGCTCCGAAGAGGGTCCCTTCGGGAAGGGGGAAGTCGACGACATAGAGGGGCTCCCCTTTCAGGGCCGCCAGGGAGAATTTTTTATCCACCTTTCTCCTCCAGTACAAGGTTCTCAAGGAGGGGGGCCTGTTCGGGAGCAAGTCTCAAGAGAACGCCGGCGACCAGCCTTCCTAAGAGATGGGTCTTGTAGAGCGCGGAACCACGAATGTCGTCAATAGGGGTGACCTCTCCCTTCGCCGTCTCCCCGGCCTCCCGGATGAGCCCCGGAGAGAGGGGGGAGGAGAGTAGGAGGGCTGAGGTCTTCGAGAGGAGAAGGGGTACCGGGGCTACTCCTCCGGCGGCAAGACGGGCCTCCTCCAGGCGCCCCTCTTTGAGAAGGAGGAGGGCCGAGAGGTTCACCGAGGCGATATCCAACCGTTCCCGTCGGGAGACTTTCTCGAAAAACAACCGGCTTCCCTCGGTAGGGAGGGGGATCAAGATTCTCTCCACAAGCTCTCCCGGAAGGAGGTCAACCTTTCGATAGGCTAAGAAGAACCTCTCCAGGGGGAGGATCCGTCGGCTGTTCCCCTTCACCAACCGGAGAGAGGAGCCCAGGGAGAGAAGGATCAGGGAGAGGTCTCCGATCGGGGAGGCGTTGACGAGATTCCCCGCCAGAGTGGCTCTGGCGCGTATGGGAGGAGAGGCCACGGAGAGAAGGGCGGTGGAGAGCTCGGGGAAGAGATCGGTCACCAGGGGAGAGAGACGGAACTCCTCCAGGTTCACTCCGCCCCCCAGGGAGAGAAACTCACCGCTTCTTCGAATCCCTTGAAGGGAGGGCTTGCGGGAGAGGAAGAGGGGGGAGGAAAGAGTCTCCCTCTGAACGAGAAGGTCCGTGGCTCCGCCGACGGGGAGGGATCCCCGGCGATGGGAGGAAGGGGGAGGGTCGGGAAGGGCTTGGGCGAGGGAGGGAACCCAAGGGGGCAGAACCTTTCGGGCCACGAGCCACTCCATTCTGGCGAGGAGGCCACTGCGGCCGGACTCTTCGAATTCCCCCTTCTCCCAGAGGGAACAGAGGGCTTCGATACCTCTGCCGAGGGAGGCGTAGCCTGTGCAACGGCAGAGGTTGCCTCCCAGAGCCTCCCTGGCGAGGGAGGAATCCAGGCGGGGGGAGTTGAGAAGGAAACCGGTGAGGGCGACGACGAATCCCGGTGAGCAGAAGCCGCACTGGACCACACCCGCCTCTTCCAGAGCCTTCTGGACCGGCGTGGTTCCCTCCGCCGAGAGGCCCTCGATGGTGAGGATGTGGCTCCCGTCGATCTCTCCGGCCGGGAGCAGGCAACTGTTAACGCTTCTGTAGAGGGTTTGCGCCCCCTCCCGTCGTCCCCAGAGGATCATGCAGGCCCCGCAGTCCCCCTCGCGGCAACCCTCCTTGGTCCCTACCAGGGAGAGGTCCCTTCTGAGAAGGTCGACGACCCTTTGGGAAGAGGAGAGGGAGAGAGAGACTCTCCTCTGGTTGACCCAGAAGGTTGAGATTCCCATCTTCGCAGGGGCTCCGATCAAGGGATCAGACCGGAACGGCGAAAGTTTCTCACCGTGTGCTTGACGGTGAAGTGGAGGTCAGGAATGGGCTTGGCCAAGGGGAACCAGCCGACGGCGCTGAACTTCCAGTTGGGGCTAGGCCAGTTCTCCGGTTTCTCTTTCACTCGCGAGAGATAGGTCCTGTACTCCCAGACGAAGGGGATCTGAATGAGGGTAACCTTGGTCTCGTCGGTGGCGAAGTAGCGTTCATCCAGGAGGAACTCCGTATTGGGGGCGCCGAACTCGGAACAGGTCTCCCGGAGGGCGCACTCCCAGTAACTCTCCCGATCCTTCCGGATTCCCCCGGGGATGCTCCAGACTCCAGAGGGTTTCGGGGTCCTCTTTCCAAGAAGGATCTCTCCACCCTGGGGGGTAGGGTAGAAGAAGAGGAACCCCGCGCCCTCATACTTTTTCACCTTCATCTCACCTCCTCTCGGAACGGAAAGACCGCTCCCATAATACTGTAATCCCGAGAGGGGGGGGTTGTCAAAGGGGGGGGAAAAAGAGGGCGGAGGTCCCGGCGGCTCCGCCCTCGCCCAATTCAAAGGTCCGCGTTCGCGGCTTCGGTCAAACCGAGGAAGAGAAGCCGAGAGACGTCTTCCATGATCTCCGGCGTCAACTCCTGCCAGGTGTCCCGAGGATCGTGGTAGTAGATAGGTTTGACGGTGTCGGTTGCTCCCACGCCGATGGTCGGGAAGCCCGCCCGGGAGAAGACGGCGCCGTCGCTCCGGGGTCTGCCGTAGGAGGGACGGTTCTGGGAGGCGCGCCAAGGCCTGTGGATGTACCGGTCGTTCGCCTTTCTGAAGATCTCCTCAATCTTAGGATAGGAGAGTCCCCCCCAGAGGGAGAGCCCCGTTCCGTTTCCGACCATGTCCAAGTTCATGAAGATCTTGGTCTTTTGGAGAGGGAAGAGGGGGTGCTGGGTGTAGTAGGTACTGCCCAGAAGGCCGCTCTCCTCCCCGCCGAAGAAGAGGAAAAGGAGCGACCGCTTGCGGGGGAGGGGAGAAGTTCCGAGGGCCTGGGCGGCGCCGAGGATGTCCACGCACCCCGAGGCGTTGTCCAAGGCGCCGGGGAAGAGGGTTCCAATGGTTCCCAGATGGTCCAGATGACCGCCGAGGATGAGGACTTCCCCCTTCAACTCAGGATCGCTTCCCTCCAGGAGTCCGACAACGTTGCACCCTTTCCCCTCGGGATGGCGTGTCGTGGAGGCGGTGATCCTCGCCTTGAGGGAGGTGGAGAAGGACCGAGGCTTGAGGGTCTTGACGATCTCCTCCTTGAGCACCTGGATGTCTTTCCCTGTAGGGAGAAGGAGTTGGCGGGCCAGTTCGTGTGTGGTGTGGGCGTAGACGAAGCCCGGCTGGTAGAGGGTGTTGGGGTTTCCTACCTTGTCCAGGACGAGCAAGCCGGCGGCCCCATGGCGGAGGGCGTTTTCCAGCTTGTGGCGGGTCCCGTTGTAGGGGGCCCAGGCGGCGCCTGGGGGATCGTTCTTTTCGTAGGGGCTTCCGGATTCCACAAGGACGATCTTCCCCTTCGCCGTGATGCCACGGTAATCGTCGTATTTCAGCTCCGGAGCGGTTATGCCGAAGCCGACGTAGACAACCTCCCCTTCGACCTTTCCAGAGGCCGAGTTGGAGCCGGGGAAGTACTCATCGGGGAAGAGGAGCGGCCTCTCTTTGAGGGCTCCGGAGCCGTCCTTTACGAGAAAGACGACGGAACCGGCGGAGTCCACGGAGGTGTAGGGGGCCGGGAACTCCTGAAAATAGGTCCCGCCTTCGCCGCCGGGGCGGATACCCCACTCCTTCAGCCGATCCGCAACCCACTGGGCGGTCAGGCGGTACTCGGGGGTTCCGGTAAGCCTTCCTCCGAACTCGGGGGAGGTGAGCTTCTGGGCGTATCCCAGAAGGGTGTTGCTGGAAATGTTGTGAAACCCTTTCAGAAGCTCTTGCTCTCGGTCATCGGCTCCGAGAGAGGAGAAGGAGAAGAGAAGGGAGAGAGAAAGAATCAGGGCGAACCGTTTCATGAAGACCTCCTCTGCGGTAGAGAAAGATTATACGCAGAGGCGAGAGATAATCCTCTCAGGAGAGGGAAGAAATTCTCCAATAGTTGGAGAAGGAGAGGTCGAGACGAAAGCTCTTCTTGAAGAAGAGAAATCCCCCCGAACCCTCCACGACCATGCGGCGGGGGTGCCAGACCCCCCGGGGCGCGGTTTCGTAGAAGGTCGTACTCTTCATGGAGCGCACCTTCTTGGGAAGGGGGGAGAGGGAGCTCTCCGTTTTCAAGGGAGCCCCGGTCTTCTCATCCAGCCAGGCCATACCCAGGGAGCGGAAGGGCCGTGCCTTTCCGTCCTTGAGGGACCTCCCCTCCTGGATGAAGCGGAAGAGGCGGCAACTCTTTCCCTCCAGAGTCTCCGAACGTCCGGTCTCTTGAACGAAGACCTTCGCCTCTGGGTTGAAGGGGGAATCCTGGAAGGGGAAGAGGCGGCTTCCCTCCCTTTTTTCCTCGGATTTTCTGAGCGCCTCCGTCCTGTCCCGGCCGTTTTGAAGGATCTTGAGAATCTCCCAGCGGTAGCCCTTGGGAGAGCCAGAAAAGGTCCGGATCCAAACCTCCCCCTCTCTGCGGGTCCGGCGGTCTCCCACCCGGAGAGAGCTTTTCTGAACGACGATTCCGGGGATTCGATTCCGGTTTTTCAAGAAGAAGGCCTGAGCCTTTTTCCAAAGCTCGGGAACCTGTCCCCCTCCGTTGGGTAGAGAAAGGAGGGGAAGGGAGAGGAAAAGAAGGAAAAGAAGAGGGCGGAGGCTCTTGACCACGGTATCTCCAAAAAATTATCTCCCCTATTATGACATAAAGATGAGACCCGGAGGAAGGACGAAGAGAGGCCTTTTTCTTCTTTACCCGAAAGAGCCTTTGATGGCTCCGCTACGGAGCGCCTTCCCCTTTACAGAATCGGGAATAGGCCGTAAAATAGAGAGGTTACCCAATTCAAAGGGAGGATTTAATGAAAAAAGCGCTTATTCTTTTTGTTGCCTGCACACTCTTTCTCGGAGGCCTTTCCCTCTTTGCCGCCGATAAAGACCAGAAGATTTCCAAAGACGCCGAAAAGATCATGAAGGAAGCTGATAAGGCCTTCAAAGCCAAGGAGTTCGACAAGGCCCTGGAACTCTTTAAACAGGTTACCACCATGGAGCCTAACTACGCTTCCGCATGGTACGATGTCGCCGTGGTCTGTCAGAACCAGGGAAAGCTCGCCGAGGCTGCGGAGAGCGCCGAGAAGGCTTTTCAGCTTAAGCCCGACAACCCGAAGTTCAAAGAGATCCTCGTGAAAGACCTCGACTACCTTGGGAAGAAGGCCTTTCAGGACAAGGAAGCCGAGAAGGCCTACGGGTACATGAAACGGCTCCTGGCCGTGCCCGGCATGGAAACCGAAAACCCCGGCTTCTACCTCTCCGCTCTCTACATCGCCGGAGTCTCCGCCGTTCAGCTTGAGAAGGCCCCTGAGGCGGTTGAAATCTTCAAGACCTTCCTCGGCGTGAGCAAGGATCCCCAGTTCAACGCGCTGGCGGAGTTCTTTGTCGGCCACAGCCTCTTCCTGGAGCTCGAGAAAGAGGTGAAGCCCATGAAGGATGAGATCCAGAAGATGGGAGACGAGAGAAACGCCAAGGCCGCCGACCCCACCATCAAGCAGGCCCAGAAGGACACGCTTCTTGCGGATTACGACAAGAAGATCTCTGGCGTGAAGGCCAAGATGGGCGAGACCGCCAAAGCCAAAGGGGAGATCGTCACCTACCTTGAGAAGTCCCTCTCCGTGAAGGCTGACAACGAAGACGCCTTCGTGGACCTTGGGAACTACTACTACTACGCCAACGACCTGGACAAGTCGATCGAGACCTACAACAAGCTCATCGCCGCCTTCCCCCAGTCCGGAAACCTCTCCTCTTATAAGAGCTTCGTCGATTCTTTGACGAAAGAAAAGAGCGGGAAGTAATCTGAGAGACGAAAGAAAGGGAACGAAAGTTTAAACTTGCCCCGGATCGAGGAGTAGGCTCCCCGATCCGGGGTTCCGCATTCCAAGAGAAGCGAGACAGACAACATAACGATCAAGAGCCCCTCGAGTCAGGAGGGGTGGGAGGAAAAGATGAAGAAAAAAGCACTCCTGTTTTCCCTTACGGTTCTCCTTATGGCAGGGGTCATCTTCGCCCAGGAAGGCAGGGGCGGAGGACGCCTCATGGGTGAAGTCGTCGACGAGAGCGGGAAGGCTCTGGAAGGGGCGAAGATCAAACTCGCCTACGTTGAATACAAGTACAAGGCCGAAACGGTCTCCAACGATAAGGGTCAGTGGGGTTTCATCGGTATCGGGAAAGGAACCGTTATCGTCACGGCGGAGAAAGAGGGTTTCGTGATGGGGCAGATTCAGCTGGGGGTCAGCGGCGCCAACAAGAACCCTACACAGAAGATTGTTCTTCAGAAGCCCCAAAGCGCCGCCGCCGATCCGGCGAGCGCGTTTTTCGTGAAGGGATCCGACCTCTACGATCAAGGAAAGTACGAAGAGGCCAAGGAGGCTTTCACCCAGTTTTTAGCGGAGAACCCCACCGCATCGAGGGTGAGGGTGAACATCGGCAACTGTCTCCTGAACCTCGGGAAGTACGACGAGGCGATCGCCGAGTTTGAGAAACTGGCCGCCGAGCTGGAGGCCAAACCGGTCGACCCCGAGACGACGACTCTGAAGGCGCAGGTGTACGCAAGCATCGCGGATACCTACATGCGCCAGGATAAGTTTGAACAGGCCATGGAGTTCTTCAAGAAGGCCTTGGCGTGTAACCCCGGTGACCCGGCCATCCCTTTCAACATCGGCGAGATTATGCTCAACGCCGGCAACGGGACCGAAGCCGTCAAGTACTACAACATTGCCATTCAGATTAAGCCCCAATGGGCCAAGGCGTACATGAAGTTGGGATATGCCTACTTGAACCAAGGCGATACGACCTCTGCGGTGACAAACCTCAAGAAGTTTTTAGAGTTGGCTCCCGAGGACCCCGAGGCTGGCGCCGTTCAGGGCGTTATCAAGAGTCTGACGAAGAAATAAAGAAGCGGTTTATCACTTCCGCAGGAGATAAACCTAAGCGAGGCTCCCGAAGGGTTTCCCTTCGGGAGCCTTTTTTTGTCCTCCCCTCCGAAGCGTCTCCCAGGCCTCTACAATGCCGTCGGAATGGCCTAACCCTCTTTCAAGAGACGCGCGTTGGTAGCGCCCCTTATTCGGGAACGACCAGAACCTGTCCGGGCACGATGGTGTCGGGGTCTTTCAGCTTATCCTTGTTGGCCTCGTAGATTCTCTTGTAAAGGGAGGCATCCCCGTAGTAGGTCTTGGCGATCTTGGAGAGGGTGTCTCCGGGAACGACCACGTGAACCCTCAGAGCGTGGGGGGGCGTCTCCTGCCCTCCTAGGTCATCCTTGAGGAAGGTGATCTCAGCGATCAGATCCTGGGAAAAATGGCGGTTCACCAACTTGATCTGGTCCCACACCTTGAAAGAGTCACTCTTTGTCTTGGCCTCTCCGCGGATGACCAGCTTGTTCTCTTGAAGGTGAACGTTTTTCAGCTGAACCCCAAGGTTGTTCATGAGGTTCAGGACAGACTGGTACTTCAGCTTGAGCTGTTCCAGGGTAGGTGTTGTCATGGCCCCTCCTTGAAAGAGAAATTCCAAAGGTGAAAAGGGCGTTCCACAATAATGGTAGTGTGGCCTCTCGACCTTGTCAAGGAGAGGGGGTTTTAGACGGCTGGGGTGCCGTGGAAAGGAAGGGAAAGCGGGAAGTGATGGATGGTCGGGGCGAGAGGATTTGAACCTCCGACTCCCTGCTCCCGAAGCAGGTGCGCTACCAGGCTGCGCTACGCCCCGATGGTTGAGCTATAGAATACCAAAAAAAAGGGGGGAGGAAAAGGCTTTCCTCCCCCTTTTTTACCTCATCGCCGGAGCGATGGGCTGAAACTTTATTTCTTTTCGAGCTCTTTCTCAAGCTTGGAGCGCTGTTGGAGCCGCTTGTAGAGCATCTGGAACTTCTCTACGTTCTCTTGAGCCTTCGCCGAGTAGGTCTTTTCGTTCTTCGGATCGTACTTGATCATCTCACGGTAGAGAAGGTTGATGTAGGCGTAGGGTTCGGGGTAGTTCTCGTCGAGCTCCACGGCCCTTGTCAGCGCCTTCATCCCCTTTTCAACAACCGCCTTCCTCTCGTTGTCAGGAAGCATCTGCCGCTTGAAGCTCTTGGTCCAGCTGAAGACGCCCAAGGTGTAGTAGGCTTCCGCACGCTTCCTGGTATCAACGTTGGGGTCCTTCTCGAGGATGTCGATACGCTTCTGAACAGAGGTCAAAGCGTCGTCGTACTTTTGCTTCCCCATGTAGTAGTTGGCGACGTAGAGGTAACCGTCCGGGTCATCGGGGTTGGCGTCGATGGCCTTCTTGAAGTACTCCAGGGTCTTATCGTCTTTGCCGTACTTGCTGTAGAACTCGGCGATGACGAAGAAGCTCTTGGAGGTGGCGTAAGAGCTGTCAAGAATGCGGAGGTAGTACCTCTCGGCCATGTCGAAGTTGCTGAGGTTGTTGTAGAGTTCGCCAAGGCTCAGGAGCGGATCCACTGAGGCGGTGTTGTAGTACTTCACAACCAGGGCGTTCCCCAGGGCGCGCATGGCCCTGATAGTGTTCTTCTCCATGAGCTTGCGGGTGGAATCGTTCATGGGGGGCTGAGGGGCTGGGGCTTCGTCGGCTTTCTTCTCGCCGTCGGCAGGTTGCTGTGCGTCGCCGGGCTGGGAGATGACGTTGGCCTGCTGAGCCTTCTTCTTCGCCTCTTCTTCGGCCTTCTTCTTGGCGGCGATAGCGGCCTTATCGGCCTCTACCTTCTTGAAGAGTTCGGCGATCTGGGGGTCAACGGAGACCAGGGCCTTAGTGGAAGTCACGGCGGCGGGGGGCGTATCGGGAAGATTGATTCCCTTCACGTACTCTGCGAACTCCGGATAGCTCTCATCACCAAGCGTGTTGAGGTTGAAGACGATCTCACGGAGCTGGTTGGCATCGGTAGCGTTCTCCATCTTGTTGGTCAGAGAGGTCACCAATTTGTCATCCAGGGGGACACCCACCTTGTAGAGCTGCTGGTAGCAGGAGGCGAGGTAATAGTAGGCGGGGATATAGGAGGGGTCGATCTTCAAAACCCGAGTGTACTCTTCGGCGGCGACCTTGTAATCCTCTTCCGTGAATTTCGCGTTGGCCTTCTTAAAGAAGTAGTTGGCCTTCAGCTTGGAATATTTGAGATCCTGACAGGAGACTGAGAATAGGAAGGCGAAGGCTAACGTTATAGACAAGAGCCTTAGGAACTTACCTTTATTCATACTTACCTCCTAGAATGTATGGAATAGTGTAAAAGAAAAGGGCGAAAAAATCAAGCCTCATTATCCTTGTCAGTAAAGGAGTTCGCCATTTTTTAGGAGAATCTCCCCCTCTTTGACGACCATCTCCAAGGGATCCAGAGAGGGGGAGTAGAAGAGCTCCCGGTAGTGGGGGACATCGAAAACGAGAAGGTCCATCTTCTTGCCCGGAGCAAGGGAGCCTACGGAATCCTGAACCCCTATGGCGCAGGCCCCGTTGATGGTGGAGGCGGCGATCGCCTCCTCCATGCGGAATTCCGAAAGGAAGACCCCCAAGCGGAGGGCGAAGAGCATCCGGTGGATCATGGAACTTCCGGGGTTGAAGTCTGTCCCCAAGGCAACGGCGACTCCGGAATCGATCATCTTCCTGACCGGAGCGGAGGAACGGGTCCGAAGGAAGAAGTAGACGCCCGGGAGGACGACGGCGACGGTGGAAGAGGCCGCCAAGGCGGTGATTCCGGAATCGGAGATCTTCAAGAGGTGTTCGGCGCTGACGCAACCCATGGAGGCGGCCAACGCGGCTCCCCCTTGGTCGGTGAACTCGTCGGCGTGAAGCTTCAGCTCGAAGCCTGAATTTCTGGCGGCTTCGAGCATCCTTCGGATCTCTTCGGGGGTGAAGATTCCCTCCTCCAGGAAGGCGTCAAAGAAGCGGGCCCTCTTGAGAGAGGCGACCAGGGGGATATGGTGAGAGATCAGGGCGTCCAGATACTCCTCCTTCTTCTCTCCCGGGGGAACATCGTGCCCCCCCATGTAGGTGGAGACGATGTCGACGGGATGGATCTCCTTCAGGACCTTGAGAGCCTCCAACTGTTTGAGCTCCCCCGCCTCATCCAAACCGTAGCCGCTCTTGGCCTCTATGGTTGTCGCTCCTCCCCGGACCATCTCATCCAGCCGCTTCTGGCAGACCGAGACAAGGTCCTGAAGGGGGATCTCCCGGGTCGCCTTCACCGTAGCCTTGATGCCCATCCCCTTTCTCTGGAGCTCCAGGTAAGAGATGCCGTCGAGCTTCATCTTGAACTCTTCCGAGCGGTCTCCCGCGAAGGGAAGGTGGGTGTGGGAGTCGACGAAGCCTGGGGTGACGATCTTCCCAGTGGCGTCGATCTCCACGGCCTCTTCGGTGAGCTTGGCCTTCTCCCGGAAGAGGGCTTCGTCTCCGACGAAGACGATTTTCCCCTGGCGGGAACCGATCCATCCCTTCTCAATGATTCCCAGATCCGAAAGGGCCGCTCCTCTGCGGGGAGCTTCGCCGTAGAGGGTCAGCAGTTGGGAACAGTTTTTGACTAGAAAATCCACAAGTATCATCTATCCTCCCGATGGTCCCCTATGCCCGAAGGTCGATGGCTCCGGAAGTGAGGGACCACCCATCTAAAAAGAACTCCTGGTCCGAAGGGTCCAGGGCGTGAAAATCGGCGAAGATCTTTTCGAAGTAGGGTGAAAGGGCGTGTTCCAAGGCGGGAACGGCTCCCTTGAGCTGTTCGAGGGTCTCCTCGCGACAAGAGGAGATGTCCAGGCGCAGAACATGGCCGACTTGGGAGAGGTCGATCCCCAGCGGGCCGAGGTTGGAGAGGTCAAGGTTCAGGGAGAGACGGTTCAGACGGAACGAGGTTCCCTGGGAGGAGCTCTCCTCCTGACGGTACTCGACCTTGGCCATTCCCGATCCCGAGGAACCATCCAAGAGGAAGGGGACCAAGAGGGAGAGGGTCTGGATACTCTCCCCTCCCTCGGTGAGGGGAAGCGCTTTGAGGGCGACGTTAGCCTCACGGAGGGAGGCGGTGAGTTCCTCGACGCTCCGGGTTTGTGCGGAAGGGGAGCTGGAGGGAAGGGGAGAATCCTTTGAGGGGGAGGGGACAAGGTTCTCCAGCGTCTGCAAGAGCTCGCGGGCCTCTTGGGGGAGGGGCTCGGCGGAGTTGGGCGAGATCTTTGTCAGAAGCTCTTTCAAGGGAAGTTCCTTGGAGTCGTTGAGAAAGAAGGTGAAGAGGCCTTGCCAACGGGAGGGAGCCCCTTGGGGAAGGGAGCGGAGAAGGGCCGCCAGAGGAGTCGCCGAGGAGGAGGGGGAGGAGAGGGCCGAGACGAGCTCCTTGGCGGTTTGGGCCAACTTTCCGTGGAGCTCCGTAAGGGGCTGGGCCGCTTGGGCGGGAGAGGAGCTTCCTCTGCCGGGAACGACCAGCTCCAGCTTGGGCTGAGGGGCTCCCTCCCGGACCCTCAACAACAGGCTCTCCCCCTCTTGGGCCTTCCAGGGAAGGTCGGCCTTTAGACGGAAAGAGCCGAAGTCCAAGAGGGCCTCTTTGTCAGAGGCGGAGACCACCGTCGCCTTGAGAAGGTCTCCGGAGCGGAGGGCCTTGATGGAGAGCAGAGATTTCTCGATCTCCGAGAAACGGACGTTGATCTCCAAGGGGAGAGAGGGTCCTATCTTCATCCTTTCACCACCAGCAGGGGTTGAAGTCGGCAAACCAGCGTCGAGAGGCCCGCGCCGACCACGGCCTCCACGACGAGGCCGGCGTCTTTGTACGCCTCCGAAGACTCCTCCTCAAGGGTGCGTCGGTTGGCGCAACCGAGGAGGATCCCCTTCTCCTCCATCTCCCTCTCGATGGAGCGTCCCTTGGCCCTCTTGACGGCTTGATTACGGGAGAGAAGCCTTCCCGCGCCGTGGCAGGTGGAGCCGAAGCTCTCTTGCAGAGCGGTGGGAGCCGCCGCAAGGACGAAGGAGAAGCGTCCCATGTCGCCGGGGATCAAGACGGGCTGGCCGGTGGAGGAGTAACGGGGGGGAAGCTCTGAGTGGCCTGCGGGGAAGGCCCGGGTGGCCCCTTTTCGGTGGACGAGAAGGAGCTTTTTCTGGGCGGCGATTCTGTGCGCCTCTTCCCTCACGACGTTGTGCCCGTGATCGTAAACAAGCTCTAAGGCCGCTCTAGGGCCGAAGAGAGAGGAGAAGACCTCTCTCAGGCGGTGGGTGATGGCCTGGCGGTTGGCCCAGGCGAAGTTTGCCCCACAGGCCATGGCGGCGAGGTACTCCCGTCCTTCCGGAGAGTCCGCGGGAGCGCAGGCAAGCTCTCGGTCCGGGAGGGTGAAACGGTACTTTCGGGCGGCTCTTTCCATCTTTTCCAGGGCCTCCGTGCAGATCTGGTGGCCGAGTCCCCGTGATCCCGTGTGGACCATGATGGTCAGAGTCTCCTGGGTGAGTCCCCAGAGTCGAGCCCTCTCTGGATCGTAGACCTCAACGACCCGCTGGACCTCAAGGAAGTGGTTCCCCGCCCCAAGGGTCCCCAGCTGACGGGATCCCCTCTCCCAGGCCCTGTCGCTGATCAGGGAATCCTCCGCGCCGGGGAGGCTTCCGGAGGATTCGGTCCTCTCCAGATCTTCCCTCTCCGCCATCCCCCTGCGCAAGAGGGCGGCGGCGCCCTCCCGTAGGACGCGGTTTCCCTCTCTCCGGCTCAACGCTTCGCTTTGCACGGCGCCCACTCCGGTGGGGACGGCGGAGAGGAGCGCCGCCAGGAGCGCCTCTCTCTTCTCCAGAAGGTTCTGTGTTTCAAGGTTGGTCCTGAGGAGCCGAACGCCGCAGTTGATATCGTACCCGACCGCGCCTGGGGAGACGACCCCTTCCGCCGAGTCCGTGACGAGAACTCCTCCGATAGGAAGCCCGTAACCGCAATGGATGTCCGGCATGGCCAAGACCGCCTCCACGCGCCCCGGAAGTGAAGCGGCGTTTACGATCTGTTCGAGGGCCTTCTCGTCGAAGCCGGCGCGGTAGAGCCTCTCGGTTAGGAAGAGGGTTCCCGGAACGGTCATTCTCCGGGAGGGGGGAACCTCCCACTTGTACTCACTCAGGGGGTGTAGCGACGGATGCATCGATCCCCTCCGGAAGGGTCAGAAAATTTTCTCCTTGATGTTATCCAAGAGAGTCTTCTTCTTGTGGCTGTGGAGCTTGCGGACACGGTTCGCGATTCCTTCACGGTCGAGGAAGAAGAGCTTATGGATCTGGGAGGAGCTTCCTTGTGGGAGTAGGGAGTCGGGGTAACCCAGGGAGTGGACTTGGGTCTTGAAGAGTTCTTTGTTCCTGAGGGCCGAGGCGACCGCTGACCCGAACCCTCCCTGGAGGACTCCGTCTTCCAGTGTCAGAATCCACCGAGCCTTTTTCCCGATTTCGAAGAGGAGCTTTTCGTCCAAGGGTTTTACAAAGCGGGCGTTGACGACACCTACGGAGATCCCTTCCTGTTCAAGCTCTCGGGCCGCCTCCAAGGCTTCGTAAACCAGAGGACCCACCGCAAGGATCGTGCCGTTGCTTCCCTCCTTGAGGGTCTCCCAACGGCCTAAAGGAACGGTCTCGAACCCCTCGGAAAGAGGAATTCCCTTGCCTGGGGCCTTAGGGTAACGGATGGCGACGGGGTGGTCGATCTGAAGAGAGGTGTAGAGCATGTTCCTGAGTTCCGCCTCATCCTTGGGAGCCATGACCACGAAGTTGGGCAGAGGGAGGAGGTAGGAGAGGTCGTAGATCCCCTGATGGGTCGGACCGTCTCCGCCGACGGCGCCGGCCCTGTCGATGGCGAAGATGATCGGCAGGTCCATGAGGGAGACATCGTGGACGAGCTGGTCGTAGGCTCTCTGGAGGAAGGTCGAGTAGATAGCCACCAGGGGGCGTTCTCCCCCGAGGGCGAGGCCGACGGCGAATTCCGCCGCATGCTGTTCGGCGATTCCTACATCGAAGAACCTGGCGGGGAAGGCTTTCTGAAAGTCCTGAAGCCCTGTGCCTTCCGGCATAGCCGCGGTGATGGCGAAGAGTCGAGGTTCGGCGGCCCCGAGCTCGGCGACGGTCTTCCCGAAGACGGCGCTGAAGGTCGGGGGATGGTCGCCCCGGCGGAAACGGCCAGTGGCGATGTCGAAGGGAGCGGCGGAGTGGAAGAGGTCGGGTTTTTTCTCCGCCGGCAGGTACCCTTTCCCTTTCTTGGTTACCACGTGGATCAACACGGGGCGCGTCAACTCCTTGCACTTTCTCAGGACGCCTTCGAGCTCTCGAAGGTTGTGGCCGTTGATGGGGCCGACGTACTTGATCCCCAGTTCTTCGAAGAAAGAGCCAGGAGTCATGAGCTTCTTCAGCTTGTCTTCGATGTCGTGGGCAAGGTCGACGAACTTCGGGCCGATTCCCGGGATTCCCTCGACGACGGTGCGGATGCTCTCCTTGGTCTTGACGTAGAACTGTCCGGATTGGAGATAGTCGAGGTATTTGGAGATGGCTCCTACGTTGGGGGAGATGCTCATCTTGTTGTCGTTCAGGACAATGATGAGCCGTTTCTTGTGCTGGCCGATCTGGTTGATCGCTTCCAGGGAGAGGCCTCCTGTCAGGGAGCCGTCTCCGACGACGGCCACCACATGGTGGCTCTCCTTGCGGCTCTCTCGGGAGACGACGAGGCCGAAGGCTGCGGAGAGGACCGTGCTGGCATGGCCGGTGTTCAGAGTGTCGTGGACGCTTTCGTCCCGGTTGGGGAAGCCCGAGATTCCTCCGAACTGGCGGAGCTTTGGAAAGAGCTCCTGCCTTCCCGTAAGAAGTTTGTGGCTGTAGGCTTGGTGGCCGACATCCCAGAGAATCTTGTCCTGCGGTGTGTTGAAGACACGGTGGAGGGCGAGGGTGAGCTCTACGACCCCTAGGTTGGAGGAGAGGTGTCCCCCGGTCTCGGAGACAACGGAGAGAATCGACTGTCTCAGTTCTCGGGCCACACCCTCCAACTCCTCGTAGGTGAGGGGCTTCAGGTCCGCAGGGGAGTGAAGTGAATCAAGGAGCTTTCTCATCCTTTCCTCGGGTAAGTATCCGCTCCATCAGTTCGTTGAAGGGAGGAGCGTCCACCTTTAAAGTATGAACCATTCTCCGGCAACGGTCAACCTTCTCCTCCAGAAGCCTGAGGCACTCTGGACGGTTGAGGCGGGAGAGGATGTTGAAGCTGGAGGACCCGCTGTCCTGGAGATCGTCTTGGAGCTGAAAGACGATTCCCAGTTCTTCCCCAAGGGAGGCGAAGAGTTTGACCCTCTTGGGCGTGAACCCGAGGATGAGCGCTGTTCCTTCCAGGGCGGCGGCGAAGAGGGCTCCGGTCTTCATCGCGAAAAGATCGAGAGGGTCCGAGTCCGGGAGGAGTTCCATGGATTGGCCTCCGGCGATTCCCTGATCGCCCCAGCTTCTCAGGAGGAGCTGGGTGAGGCGGAGCTTGAGGGAGGTGGAGTAGGAGGCCTCTTGGAGAACCTCGGCGCCCAGGGAGACGAGTCCGTCTCCGGCGAGAAGGGCCAACCCCGGCGAGAAGGCCTTGTGGAGGGTGGGCTTCCCTCTTCTCAGGTCATCGTTGTCCAGAAGAGGCAAGTCGTCGTGGACCAGGGAGGCGGTGTGGACCATCTCGACCGCGGCCGCCCAAGGGAGAACCCTCTCCTGTGAGGCCGAGAGAAGTTCGCCCAGGGAGATGACCAAGAGGGGACGAACCCGTTTGCCACCGGAGAAGAGAGCGTACCTGTAGAGGGGGTGGAGGGGGCTCCGTGCTTCCGGGACCTTGGAAGAGAGATACTCCTCGAAGAGAGCCTCCCGGGTTCTCAGAAAGCGGTTGGCCTTGGGAGCCGTCACTTTTCCTCCTGGAGGAGAAAGGGTGTCGTGGCTTCGCCCTCTCCGTCGGCGTTCTTCATGAGCATCTCCACACGGTTTTCCACGGCGTCGAGTTCGGCCCGCAGCGTCCGGGAGAGGGAGATTCCCCTCTCGAAGAGTTCGAGGGAATCCGCCAGAGGGAGGTTGCCCTCCTCCATCTTCTTGACGATTCCTTCCAGATCCTGAAACATCTTTTCAAAATCAACCTTCTTGTCCAAGGGTTTCCTCCTTGATCTTCTTGACTTCGGCGATAAGCTCCCCCCGGGAGAGGACGATTCGAAGGGGATCGCCAGTCCTTGCTTCTGAAGCATCCAAGAGGGGCCGTCCCTCCTTGAGGGCCAGGGCGAACCCTCTCTCCAGGACCCTTCGGTAGGAGAGATCCTCGAGCCTTCCCGAAAGGGCCTCCAGGGAGAGACGCCTCTTCGAAAGGGCGGCGGGGAAGAGGGAGAGGAGTCTCTGCTGAAGAAGTTCGACTCTCCGGGCCAGGGCCGTCCTTTGGCCGGGAAGAGGCCTGAGAAGGCGGTTCTCGAGACTCTCCAAACGGAGCTTCTCCCTCCCCAGGTAGCGGAGGGGATGGTAGGCGGAGAGGCGTTCTAGAAGGAGATTCAGAGCCTCTCTCCTCTTTTCGGTCTTCCCTTTCAGAGGGGCGAGGAGCCTCTCTTCAAACTCCTCGGCCTCCATGCAGAGGCGCTGGAGCCGGAGGGGAAAATCACGGAAGGGGGGGGAAGAGAGGAGCTGTGCCGTGAGCGCCCCGAGGGAGGTGATCCGCAGGGAGAGAAGGCGGTGGGCCTTCTCTTCCAAGGCGAGAAGCCTCTCTTCCAGGAGGTCCCCCCGTTGGACGACGAGCTCCGCAGCCGCGGAGGGGGTGGAGGCCCTCAGGTCGGCGGCGAAGTCGCAGATGGTGAAGTCCGTCTCGTGCCCTACCGCCGAGAGGGTAGGGATCTTCGAAGAGGCGACGGCCCGGGCGACGATCTCTTCGTTAAAGGGCCAGAGGTCCTCGATGCTTCCCCCTCCCCTGGCAAGGATGATCACCTCCACGTCGCCGCGGCGGTTGAAGGCTTCGACTCCCTCTACCAGGGATTGGGCAGCGCCCTCCCCCTGAACCTTGGCGGGGTAGATCAGGATACGAAGACCCTTGTGCCGACGGGCCAGAATGCGGAGAATGTCCATCACCACCGCCCCTTGGGGGGAGGTAACAAGGCCGATGGAGCGGGGAAAGGGAGGGAGGGGGCGCTTCCGCTCCTGGGAGAAGAGACCCTCCTCTTGAAGCCGCTTCTTAAGGGCTTCAAACCTGAGGAATAGGTTTCCGAGACCCTCGGAGACCATCTCTTCAACGATCAGCTGGGTGTCTCCCCGCTTCTCGTAGAGGGAGACCCTCCCCCTGACGACGACGGCGTCGCCGTCTTTGGGAGGAAAGGAGACCCTGTCGGCCTGGGAACGGAACATGACACAACGGATCTTCCCCTGATCGTCTTTCAGGTCGAAGTAGAGGTGGCCTGAGGAGTACCTCAGGAAGTTGGAGATCTCTCCCCGGACTCGAACTTCCGGGAAGGTGTACTCCAGGCTGGTTTTGATCATGAGAACCAACCGGGAGACGGGATAGACGGGAGTGTCGGGCCTCAGGTCCTCTCTACCCATATCCTCTCCACCGCCAGAGCCTCGCCGGTCTGGGGGTTGAGGTCGGCCATCAGGCCGTTGATCATGACGGGGCCCTTGGCGACTTCGAAGCGCACCGGGAGACCCGTGAGAAAGCGCTCCAGGGCGATTTCGGATCTCATTCCGATCACCGAATCCCGGGCGCCGCACATTCCCAGATCGGTCTGATAGGCCGTCTTGTTGGGAAGGATTCTGGAGTCTGAGGTCTGAACGTGGGTGTGGGTTCCTACCATCATGGAGACCTTTCCATCCAGGTACCACCCCATGGCGACCTTCTCGGAGGTGACCTCTGCGTGCAGATCGGTGAGGAGAATCTTCACGCCCTCCTCCCGAAGCTTCTTGGCGATCTCGAGGCCTCTTCTGAAGGGGCACTCGATCTCGGGAAGGTACTTTCTCCCCTGAAGGTTGATGATTCCCACCTTCACGTCCCCTTTCGTGAGGACCGTGTAGCCCCTTCCGGGAGCCCCCTCGGGGTAGTTGGCGGGGCGAAGGATTCGGGGGTCTCTCTTGAGGATGTCCAGGCCGTCCTTCTTGTCCCAGACATGGTTGCCCGTGGTGATGAAGCTGATTCCGCTGAAGAAGGCCTCTTGAACGGTCTTCTCCGTCAGGCCGAACCCTCCGGCCAAGTTTTCTCCGTTGATTCCGATGAAATCGATCTCTTTGCTCTTCTTGAGGGAGGGGAGTATCTCGTTCAACGCCCTGCGCCCCGGTTGCCCTATGACGTCCCCGAGCATGAGGACTCGGAAGTGGTTGTTCACTGTTTCTCCTTAAAGATGAAAGCTTTCCCTTATTTTACAGGAAAAAGGGGAGCAGGGGAAGGGAGGGTCAGAGGAGGCCGGGGAGGAAAGGAAGGAGTTCCTCTCTTGAGAGGCTTCCGGGGCGGACGATTCGGGGGACCGGGAGGGAGAGATCGACCATGGTGGAGGGGAGGGCGCCACGGGGACCATCCTCGACGAAGAGGTCGATCCCTTCGGGGAAGTAGGCGGCGGCTTCCCGAACGCTCCCCGCCGGCGGGAGCCCATGGGGGTTGGCGGAGGTGGAGACGATGGGGAAGGGGAGAAGGGAGAGAAGCTCCTTGAGGGGCTGATGGTTGGGCCACCGGACCGCGATCTTCCCTTCGGGTCCCGTGAGGAGGGGGAGGGGGCGGCGGGAGGGGATCAGGAGGGTGAGAGGTCCGGGGACCACCCTGTCCCAGAGTCTGTCCAGGGCGGAGGGAAGGGCAGAGATCAGGGGGGAGAGTTTCTCTCGGTCATCACAAAGGAGGAGGAAGGGGGAGCTCCTCCCCTTGAGGGTGGCGATCCGGTGGAGAGCGTCGCCGTGAAAGGCTCCCGCGGAGAGGCCGTAGAGCGTATCGGTGGGGAGGAAGACCACCCCCCCCTGCCGAAACACCTCGGCGATCGGTTCCGGCGGGGTCAGGGGGAGACTCTCTCTCTCCAAGGGGGCACCAAGAACGGGGGGACCCTTCCCGCAAAGGTCTCCTTGAGGGCTTCTACTGTCATCCAGGCCATCCGGGTGCGGGTCTCTTCGGTGGCCGAGCCGATATGGGGAAGGAGAACGGTCCTCTCCGCTAAGAGAAGCTTCGGGTGGATTTGGGGCTCCTGCTCAAAGACGTCCAGACCGGCGCCCCAGAGCCTTCCCTCCAGAAGGGAGTCGGCGAGGGCCTCCTCGTCGACGATGGGCCCCCGGGAGGTGTTGATCAGAATCGAACCGGGCTTCATCAAACCGATGCGGCGACGGTCGAGGAGGTGCCGGCTCTCCGGAGTCAGGGGGAGGTGGAGGGAGAGAAAATCCGACAGGGGAAGGAGCTCCTCCAGGGGGAGGAAGGCGGCGTTGAGGAGGGCTTCGTCGGCCCGCGGCAGGGGCTTCGGTCCTGTGTAGAGAACCTTCAAGCCGAAGGCGAGACACCTTCTGGCGAAGGCCTTCCCGATCCTTCCCATCCCCACGATGCCGACGGTTTTTCCGAAGAGCTCCTGTCCGAGGAAGAGGTTGGCTCCCCACCCCTCGAACCTTCCCTCCCGGAGGAACCGCTCGGCTTCGGGTATCCTTCTGGCGACGGCCAGGAGAAGGGAGAAGGCTAGATCCGCGGTGGCTTCCGTCAGTACGTCGGGGGTGTTGGTGACGTAGATGCCCCTGCCGAGGGCGTAACCAACGTCGATGTTGTTAAAACCGACGGCGTAGTTGGCGACGATTCGGAGGTTGGGACAACCTTCGAGGAAGGAGCTGTCCAGAGGGTCAGAGAGGAAGGAGATCAAGCCCTCTGCATCCCGGGAGAGCTCCCGGAGCGAGGAGGGGGAAAAGGGCTCAGGAATCCGGAGGTCGAACTCCGAGGCCAGGGCCGACATGGGTGCCCTCTGAAAAGGGTGGGAGAGGACAACGGTCTGCTTTTTCATGGATTCTCTCCAGCCTTGAGGGGTACGACCCCTCTCCGGCAAATCCACCTGGCCGCATCCAGGAGAGTGTCGAAGACAAGGCTCTTCTCCCTCTCCTCCCCGGTGAGGTCGGCCAGGGTCTTGCGTCCCTCTCCGGTCAGAACGAGAAGGGCGGTGGAGCCCGCGGCCCAGGCGGTCTTCAGGTCTGAGAGTTTGTCCCCAACGAGGAAGCACTCTGGGAGCGTCAGGGAGAAGTCCGAGGCCGCCTTCAGAACCATTCCGGGGTTTGGCTTCCGGCAGGGGTCGTTGTCGTCGGGGTGGGCGGAGCAGTGGTAGATACCGTCAAGACGCGCCCCTCGGGCGGCCAACTCCTGGGAGAGCCTGCCGTGGATGAGGGAGAGGGTCTCTTCGGTGAAGTAGCCCCTGGCGATTCCCGACTGGTTGGTCACCAGAAGGACCAGAAAGCCCGCCCCGTTCAAGAGGGAGACCGCCTCGGCGGAGAAGGGGAAGAGTCTCATCTCTTCGGGGGAGCAGACGTAGCCGTCGTTGTCGTTCAGCGTCCCGTCACGGTCGAGGAAGACGGCCCTAACCATGGAGAAGCTCCTTGGCGGCGGAGAAGGCTTCACCGACGGAGACGGCCTTCATGCAGAGCCTGAGGTCGTAGGGGCAGGCCCGATGACGGCAGGGGGCGCAGAGGGGGGGGTGGTGAAGGATTCGGAAGGGAGGGTTGGCGGGGGCGGTACTGGTGGGGGAGGTAGGGCCGAAAACCGCCAAAACCGGTGTCCCTAGGGCGCTGGCAAGGTGCATGAGCCCGGAATCGTTGCACAGCAAGAGGTCCATTCTCTCCAGAAGGGCCATGGTCTGCCGAATCGACGTGACGCCGGCGAGGTTCTTGCTCGTGGGGGTCGACGCCTTCAGGCAATCTTCCTTGTCCCCGGAGCCGCCGAAGACAAAGGTCTGGCAGTGAAAGGCCTCTTCCAGGAGGAGCGCGGTCCGACGGAACCTCTCAGGAAACCACTTCTTCGTATCGCCGTAGGCGGCGCCTGGAGCGATTCCGATTCGGGGACCCTGGGCGGGGCCGAGCTGCGAAAGGGCCCACTCCCTCTCTTCGTCGCCGAGGTGGAGTGCGACCCGGGGCGAGGGGGGCTGTTCGAGGCCGTAAGCGGCGACCAGGTCCAGGTAGTACTGGACGAAGGGCTTCCTTGTGGAAAAATCCGGTTCGATGGCTCTATGGAGTAAGAGGCCGCGACCGTCCCGGTTGTACCCGATTCGCTCCTGAACACCGGCGAGGGTGAAGGTCAGAGCCGAAAGGAAGGAGTTGGTGAAGAGGAAACCCTTCTGGAAGTGGAAGGGGAAGAGCCTCGTGGCGGTCTTTAGGTCTTCCTTCCACCCTTTCCCGGGGATCTTGAAGAGGAAAGAGAGGCCAGGGTGGTGGTCGAAGAGGGAGACGGCCGGTTCACGCCCCAGCAGGAAGAGCTCCGCCTCGGGGAATCCGAAACGGATCCGTTCCAGGGCGGGGACCGCCATGACGGCGTCTCCGATCCAGTTGGGAAGTCGTACAAGAATTTTCATGGCCAGGGCGAACTCGAAAAAGAAGGGTTAGGGTTGTTTTTCAAAAGGGACCTCGGCTGACTCTTCTCTATATACCCCGGAAGGGCGGAAAAAGCAAACCCCGGTTTCGGAAGGGCGCTAGAAGGCGTAGTTGATCGCCAGGGCGCCTCCTCCTCCGGGTTGGAGAACCGGGGAGACTTGGAACCGCGAGGCCCGGCGGCGAACGACGAAACGGGCGATGGTCCAGCCCAGGGCGGCGCCGGCGACAACATCCGAGAACCAATGAGCGTCTTCGGTGACCCGGGAGAGCCCGCAGAGGGTGGCTAGGGAGTAGGCTGTCACGGGGACCCAAACCGTTCCCTTGTACTGTTCGGCGATGACCGTCGCCAAGCCCATGGCCGTGATCATGTGGCCCGAGGGGAAGGAGTCGTACTTCGAGAATTGGCCGTTCTTCTTGTACCTCTGAAAGAACCCCGACGGTCCGTACCAATGGTCCTCTCCGCCCGCATAGGAGGGCCTTTGCCGTCCGGCGATGTGTTTGCCCACCTGGACGACGATGGCGGTATGGACCAGGGTCTGGAGGGCGAGAGAGGCGGTCTCCTTGGCCTTGGGGTCGTGAAAGATCTCCCCTTCCAGGAAGAAGAGGGAGGTGATGGCCAGGTTCACTCCTCCGTCGCCCAGAAGGGTGACCTTCGGGCTCACATCGTCCACCCAGGAGTGCTTCTTCTGATAACTCTTGAAACGGCGGTAGATCGATTCGTCCTCTTTGATGGAGTAGAGAGTGAGCGCCGTCACGGGGACCCAAAAGAGAAGGTCCTTGGTGCGGATTCGGAAGGGAGAGGTCCAGAGGGCCGCCTCGTCTTGGAGAAGAGCCTTGCCCAGGGAGGTTTTCTTCTCTTCCTTTTCGGTTTTTTCGCTCTCCTCCGCCAGGGATGAGGGGGTGAGGAGGAGGATGGTCAGAAGAACGGCCAGCAGGGAGGAGAGGAAGGGAGATCTTCTCACGGGTTTTCCTTCTTGGAGGGGTCGCTCTCCTCTCCAGACACCTTCCGTGTCTTTCCCGAGGCCTTCGCGGTGGCTTTCGGCCTCTTCTTGGCGCCTTTTCCCGATGTCTTCTTCTTGGACCCTTTGGAAGGGGTCTCTTCTGAAGGGGGCTTGGTCCCTTTCGCTTGAGAGGGTTTCGCTTTGCGCTTAGGGAGCCCTTCTTGAACCTTCACCTCCGCCTTTTCTAGAGGGGTTGTCGTAACCCCCTCCACCGGGGAAGCCACCTGAGACTGCGCCTTGGGAGGACGACCACGGCGCTTAGGGGGGAGAGCCTCCTTCGGCTCTCGTGGCTTTGGAGGGAGGGAGGGATCGATCAGGGCCGCTTCGAGAACTTGAGAGGCCTCTTCGACGAAGACGAAACGGAGGTGGCGGCGGATGTTCTTGGGGATATCGTCGAGATCTTTCTTGTTGAAAGCGGGGAGGATGATCTCTTCGATCCCCGCTCTCTGGGCGGCGAGAACCTTGGACTTGATCCCGCCCACCGGAAGGACCCTCCCCTGGAGGGTGATCTCACCGGTCATGGCGACCTCTTTGCGGATCGGTTTTCCCGTGAAGGCGGAGAGCATGGACGAGAGCATGGTGACTCCCGCGGAAGGGCCGTCTTTCGGAATCGCGCCCTCTGGGACATGGATATGGACGGTCTTCTCCTTGAAGAAGTCCGCGGCGAGGCCGTAATCGGCGGAATGCGCCTTGATGAAGGAGAGGGCGGCTATGGCGGATTCTTTCATGACCTCCCCCAGGGAGCCTGTGAGGACAAGGTTATCCTTGCCGGCCATAACGGTGGCCTCGATGAAGAGGATGTCTCCCCCTGTGGGAGTCCAAGCCATGCCCGTGGCGACTCCGACGGCGTTTTCTTTCAGGAGCTGGTCTCTGAAGATCATCGGGCGGCTGAGATACTTCTCCAACCCACCCGCGCGAATCGTGTACCGTTTCTTGCTCCCCGAGGCGATCTCTTTGGCCACCTTCCGGCAGACCGCGCCGATCTCCCTCTCCAGGTTTCGGACTCCCGCCTCCCGGGTGTACTCGATGATGATTCTCTGCAAGGCGGCGTCGGTAAAGGTAATGTCCTTCTTCTTCAGCCCGTTTTCGGTGATCTGCCTGGGGATCAGGTAGTTGTGGGCGATGTGGAGCTTCTCGTCCTCACCGTACCCGGGGAGTTGAATCACCTCCATCCGGTCGAGGAAAGCGGGCTGAATCGTGTCGAGCTGGTTGGCGGTGGTGATGAAGAGGACCTTGGAGAGGTCGAAGGGAACTCCCAGGTAGTTGTCTCTGAAGGAGTGGTTCTGCTCGGGGTCGAGGACTTCCAGGAGGGCCGAGGAGGGGTCTCCCCTGTAGTCGGAGCCGATCTTGTCCACTTCGTCCAACATGAAGACCGGGTTGTTCGAGCCGGCCTGCCGGAGGCTCTGGAGGATTCTGCCCGGGAGGGCGCCGACATAGGTCCTGCGGTGGCCGCGGATCTCCGCTTCGTCGTGAACCCCTCCGAGAGAGGAGCGGACGAAGTTTCTCCCCATGGCCCGGGCAATGGAGCGGCCCAAGGAGGTCTTCCCGACGCCGGGAGGTCCGACGAAGCAGAGGATGGGCCCCTTGGAACCCTGGGTGAGTTTGCGGACGGCCAGGTACTCAAGGATTCTCTCCTTGACCTTTTCGAGATCGTAGTGGTCCTCGTCGAGGATCTTCTTCGCCTTCTTGATGTTGATGTTGTCTTTACTGGATGTGGACCAAGGGAGGGAGAGCACTGTGTCGAGGTAGGTACGGATCAGGTTGCTTTCCGAGGATTCCGGGCTCATCTTGGTCAGCCGGGAAAGCTGTCTCTCCACTTCCTGGAGCGCCTCTTCCGGAAGCACAAGCCCAGAGAGCTTCTCCCTGTAGGCCTTGATCTCTTCGTCCATCTCCCCGGCCTCACCCAACTGCTCCTGGATGGCCTTCATCTGCTGGCGGAGGTAGTATTCCTTCTGCAGGGAATCGATCTCCTCCTTGGCCTTCGTGGAGATCTCCTTCTGCACCTGGAGCAACTGCACCTCTTTGAGGAGGAGCTCGTAGACCCTCTGAAGCCGGGCCACCGGTTCTTCCAACTCCAGGGTGTTCTGGGCCTCCGAAACCGTGAGGGTCAGGTAGGCGAGGATGTTGTCGGCCAGTCTCCCGGCCTCCTCAATCTCCTGGATGTAGTAGATCAGTTCGGGGGGAAGCTGCTTGCCCAGTTCTATGAACTTTTCGAAGGTTTGCTTCAGGTTCTTCTTCAGGGCCTGGAGCTCCAGGGTCTCCTCCGAGGGTTCCACATCGCGGATAAGCTCGATCTTCGCCAAGGGGTTAGCCCCTTCCAGGTCCAACTCTTTGACGCGGGCGCGGAGAATGCCCTGGACGAAGAGGCGCACGTCTCCGCTGGAAAGCTTCAGCATCCGAAGGATCAGGACCACCGTGCCCACCCGGTAGATGTCCTTCTCCACAGGCTCTTCCACCTTGGCGTCCTTCTGCGTGAGAAGGAGGACCATCCGGTTCCCGTGAAGGGCCTTATCGACGGACTTCTTCGACTTCTCACGGCCGACGTGGAGGGGGAGGGCCATGTAGGGAAAGACCGTCAGGTCCCGAATGAAGATCACCGGAAGCTCATCGGGGATCGAGTCCGTGATGTCGCCGGAATCCGCCGGCCCCTTGTGGGAAATGTCGAGGCCCTCGACGGGGATCTCTTCTCTATTCTCTTCACCCTTCTCCTCTTCCGGGGAGATCGGCTCTTTCTTCTCTTTGTCGTCGCTCATTCTTTTTCTCCTTGCTCTGTTTTGATGGAAACCCTCTTCCTCTTCTTGGTCTTCGGAAGGGAGACGGTGAGGACTCCCTGGGAGAAGGTGGCTTCGGTCTTCTCCTCCACAATGGGGAGCGGGAACGATACGCTCCTTGTGAAAGAGCCGAAGGACCTCTCCAAGAGAAGGTAGGTCTCCTCGCCGTCCAGCTTCGGACGGGGTTTGACCCCTTCGAGAAGAAGGGTCTGACCGTGGATCTTCAGGTTGATCTTATCGGGCTTGACTCCGGGTAAGTTGACCCGGACGAAGTAGTGCTCTGAGGTTTCGCTGACATCGACTGCGGGAGCGAAGCGGTGTAAACGCTCCTCGGAGAAACCGGAAACCTTCTTACTTTGGGAGGCGGGGCGTTGTTTACTGCTCATGATCGGGTTCTCCCCCTCTTCTTCTATTCTTGAGAGACTTTAACTCCTTCTCAAACTCCGCGATGTCCCGGAAATCCTTATACACCGAGGCAAAACGGACGTAAGAGACCTTGTCGATCCTTCTTAATTCCGCCATCACAAGCTCGCCGATGGTCAAGGAACGGACCTCGCGGTTTCCGGATTCGAAGAGTCGTGTCTCTACGGCGTCGGCGGCGGTTTCGATCTCCTGGGCGCTGACGGGCCGCTTTTCACACGCCTTCAAGAGCCCCTTAACGATCTTCTCGCGGTCGTAAGGCTCTCTCTCGCCGTTCTTCTTGACGACCAGCAGAGGCCGCTCTTCGATTCTTTCGTAGGTCGTGAAGCGGGCGCCGCAGTGGAGGCACTCCCTTCGCCGACGGGTCTCCCACCCGTTCTTAACCTCTCGGGTGTCGAGAACCTTGATCTGGTCCTTCTTGCAGAAAGGGCATCTCACGGTCTCTCCTCACCTCTGCGAAGGGCCAGGCGGAAGAGTCCTCCTCCTTCCCTGAAGAAGAAGGGGAGAGCGGTGAGAAAAGTGGCGAAGATCAGGGAAAAGTGGAAGAGAATCGTTGCCGCCGCGGCCTTGTTGGCCTCCATTCCGTAGAGACCCGTCAAGGCCAGCTGAGAGAGGGCCTCGAATCCACCGACCATACCGGGGGTGGGGATCGAAGAGCCGGCCAGGAGCGCCACCACGTAGGGGATTATGGCAAAGGGTTTCATGGTGAGGGCGAAGTCCCAGAGGCCGACCCAATAGGAGGCGGCGATGAAGACCCACACCATGAGGGAGTGAAAGAGGATAGCCCCCTTGTGGGGGTTGCCGAAGAAAGAGATCACCCCTTGGAGAAACCTCTCTCCCGTTTCCGCCAGAGGCTTAGCCCAACGGGCCGGACAAAACCGGTGAACCCAACGGGTCCAGAGGGCCAGGGACCTCTCGCCTCCCCGGTAGAGGAAGAAGAGGAAGATTGCGATGGAGAGCAAGAAAAGAAAGGCCAGGAGGCTTCCCTTGGAGATCAGCGTCAAGACGGTCGGTTCCGAGGAGAAGGAGCCCATGAGGCTCTTGCGGAAGGGGAAGAAGAGGCCTGCCAGAAAGACCGTCGCCCCAAGGTCGAGCAGTCTCTCCAGGACGACTGTGGCGAAGGTGTAACTGGTGCTGAGCCCCCCCTTGCGGCCGAGGAGATAGGCCCTCAGCCACTCTCCGATACGGCCGGGGAGAAGGTAGTTGAAGGCGAAGCCCAAGGAGGTGGAAGAGAAGACATCGCCCAGGGAGACCTTCTCTTTTCCCAGAAGGAGTCTCCATCGGAGGCTCCGGAAGTAGTACTGCAGCGGCATGAAGAGGAACATGGTCCAAAGCCAACGGATCTTTGTGCCGGTGATATGGGCGCCCACTTGAGAGAAGTCGAGGCTTCGAAAAAAGAAAAACAGGAGCAACCCGATGAGGGCGACGAGAAGGATAGGCTTAATGGACCTCTTCATGGAGTCATAAAGTACCATACCTGGGAAAGAAAAGTCAAATATTCCTCACTATTTGCCGGAAGAGAGGGAAAATTATTCGAAAACAGGGGGATCCTAGGGGAGAAGGGAGAGGATTTTCCCCCTGCCGACTCCGGTCATTTCCACAAAAACACCCTCTCTTTCCGTAGAAATCTCCTTTCCAACCTGAACTTCCATGTAGTTTTCGGTCAAAACCTCTCCGGCGCGGATGATCACCCCTTTGAGAACCCTACCCACCTCCCGGCGGCAGAAGAGGGAGAACCTCTCCTCGTGGAAACGACGGAGCCTCTGCACGCGCTCTTTCACCGAAGCGGAGTGGGGCCGTTTGAGAAGGGCGGCGGGAGTTCCCGGCCTTGGCGAGTAGGGAAAGATGTGCAAGTAATCCAGGGGAGATCCCTCCAAAAAGGCGAGCCCCTCCTGGAACTCCTCTTCCCCCTCACCGGGAAAGCCGACGATGTAGTCCGCCGCCAGGAGACGGTCCTCTTTCTTTGCCAGGAGGGAGAGAATTCGGCTGTACCGGTCCGCCTCTTCGGGCCTGCCCATGGCCCGAAGGATCTTGGGGCTCCCGTTCTGGAGGGAGAGGTGAAAATGGGCGGCCACCCGGGGCTCAGAGACGAGAAAACCGGCTAACCTGGGAGAGAAGGCTCGGGGGTCTAAGGATGTGAGGCGGAGGTAGAAGGAGGGAGAGAGGGCGAGGAGTCTCTCGAGAAGGCGGAGGAAGCCCTCGTCGACGCCCTCCTCCCGTCGGTAGGTAAGGATGTTGATCCCGGTCACGACGATCTCCCGGTGACCCAGGCGGAGAAGCTGCCGGAGGCGCTCCTCAACGGCCTCTTCGGCCAGACTCCTCGCCGGCCCCCTTACAGAGGGGATGATGCAGTATCGGCACCGGTAGTCGCACCCGTCGTTGATCTTGAGAAACCCCCTGGCCAGCGTCGGCGTGGGTGTGGAGAGAGGGGCCGCCGGAGCGGAGATGAGAGTCTCCGGGAGGGAGTCCTTCGCCTCGTTCGGGAAGACGAGATCGACTCCCTCGTCAGAGAGGAAGGTCTGGTGGGTGTGGACGAAGCACCCCGCCACAACCAGGCGGGTCCGGGGGGATCCCTTGCGCACCTGACGGATGAAGCGGCGGATCTCCGCGTCCGCCCTCTGGGTGAGTGTGCATCCGTTGATCAGGAGGTAGTCGCTCCCCTTCCAGGAGGGGAGGAAGGTCCATCCGGCCTCCTGGAGACGCTGGATCCAGAGAGAGGTTTCGGCCTGGTTGAGGCGGCAGCCGAAGTTAGAGGCGGAAAAAGTGGGCATAAAGTGAGAGTTCCTTCTCCATCTCCGAGGAATCTTTAATGATTTTCTCCTTCTGCTGTTGCCTGTAGAGGGAGATCTTCTCTTTCAGGGCTTGATCGTGAAGGGCCAACACGGAAAAGGCGAAGAGAACGGCGTTCTTCACTCCGGCCTTACCGATGGCCATAGAGGCGACAGGGATTCCCCCGGGCATCTGAACAATGGAGAAGAGGGAATCGATTCCCTTCAGCTCCGTCGAGGGGAGGGGGACTCCGATGACCGGGAGGGTTGTGAAGGAGGCGATGACCCCCGGAAGGTGGGCCGCCGCGCCGGCAAGGCCGATGATGATCTCCACTCCCTTCTCCTCCATCTTCTTGACGATCTCTTTGGTCCGTTCCGCGGTGCGGTGGGCCGAAGAGATTTGAACCGTAAAGGGGACGTTGAAATCCTGGAAGAGAGGGAGGGAACCCTCCAGGAAGGAGAGGTCTGACTTGCTGCCGAGAACGATACCGATCATGTCTTCTCCTCAACACCGATGTCGTTGCGGTAGTTCATGCCTTCGAAGGAGACGAAGGAGACGGCCGTGTAAATCTTCTCCATCACCGTTTGCAGAGAGGGGGCGGTGGCACAGACGTTCAGCACCCGGCCTCCGGAGGTTAAGAACTTGGAGTCTCTCTTCTCGGTTCCCGCGTGGAAGATCTGGACCCCCTCCATCATGGTTCCCCTGCTGAGGCCGTAGATCTCCTTCCCGGTCTCGTAACGCTCCGGATACCCTCCGGAGGCGAGGACGACGGTGCCCGAGGCGTTCATGCTCCAATCGATGTCAACGTCCGAGAGGCTGTTGTTGACGATTCCGAGGAAGATTTCCAGCAGGTCGCTTTGGAGACGGAGCATGATGGTCTGCGTCTCGGGGTCGCCGAAACGGCAGTTGAACTCGAGAACCTTGGGACCTTGGGGGGTCATCATCAGACCCGCGTAGAGGACTCCTTTAAAAAGTCTTGATTCCTGGGCCATCCCGAAGACCGTCGGCATGATGATCGTTTCCATGACCATGCGGATGGAGGCGTAGTCGATGAAGGGAGAGGGGGAGATGGCCCCCATGCCTCCCGTGTTGGGTCCTTCGTTGCCGTTGTCCCTTCGCTTGTAATCCTTGCTGGTGACCATGGGGAAGGCCCTCTTGCCGTCGCTGAAGACCATGAACGAGGTCTCCTGTCCGGTGAGGAACTCTTCCAGGATCAGCCTCTCTCCGGCACCGCCGAATTCCTTGGAGACCATGATCTTCTCTACGGCCTTGACGGCCTCCTCTTTGGAGGAGACGACGATGACCCCTTTCCCCGCGGCCAAGCCGTCGGCCTTGATGACGAAGGGATAGGAGAAACGTCCTCTTTCGATGGCGCTCATAGCCTCTTGGGGAGTGTTGGCGACGAGAAAGTCCGCCGTTGGAATCTCGTACTTCCTCATGAACTCTTTGGAGAAGACCTTGCTCCCTTCGAGAAGGGCGGCCCTCTGGGAGGGGCCGAAGATCTTCAGCCCTTTCTTCTCGAAGAGGTCCACGATCCCGGCCGCCAGGGGAGCCTCCGGTCCGACCACGGTCAGGTCGATCTCCTTCTCCTTGGCGAACTGGAGGAGGCTTTGGCCGTCGTTGACGGAGAGGTGGACCCTGGTGGCGATTTCGTCCATGCCCCCGTTCCCTGGAGCCACGTAGATCTGTTTAATGTCGGGATTCTGGGAGAGCTTCCAGATCAGGGCGTGTTCTCGGCCGCCTCCGCCGATGACGAAAATTTTCATTGAGCCTCCTTGGAGGGAATCGGTCCAATTTTACCACAGAGAGGGGATGGGGGAAAAGGGGCGGGTCAGAGAGGGGGAAGACCTTCCAGGTAGTGTCGAACCCTGAAGAGGCCCTTGCCGTCGACGAGCTCCCGGCCGCGGCGGAGATGTTCCGTGCGAAGGACTCTGCCGGAGAGGTAAGGGGAGAGCTTTTCCAGGAGGGAGTCTGGAGTGATCTCTTCGAGAAGCCCGCCGGAGAGTCCGAACCCTTCCTTGACAAGACTCTCCGCGGCGAAGCCCTGGAGGGAATCTTTCGCCAGGAGGAGAGAGGGGGTTCCGCAACAAGCCGCCTCGTAAAAGGAGATTCCTCCGCAGACCAGGGCGATGTCGGCCTCGTAGTAACGGCGGGCCGTGTCGGGCAGAGAGCCCGCGACGAGCCTGACCGAGGGGAAACTCTTGCGGAAGAGACGCCTCTCCCGAGAGCTCTTCCCGAACCCCCAGGCCAGGGTCAGGGTAAAGCCCTCCCTCAGGAGGGGCTCGACGAAGAGGCGCAGTGTGGAGGTGTCGCACCACCCTCCCAGGGAGAGGAAGATCCGCCGGACTCGGCGGGGGACCTTCCTGGGGGCGTCGTGAAAATGGATGTACCTTGGGGAGAGAAGAAAGTACTCCGGCCCCAAGAGTTTTACCGGCCTCTCCCCTTCATCGTAGGGGTAAAGGGCCTTCAGATGGCCGTCTACCACGGTGTCGCAGGAGGTTTTGGCGAGTCCGAGGTCCTGAAGGGAGAGGTGGTGAAAGGCGCGGGCTTTGACCACCTCAAGGAGGGGAAGGTGCTCCTCGGGGTGGCGCAGGTCGGTCACCAGGAGGTACCCTTCCTGGGGGAGCGTCTCCGGCGAAAGGGGCTGAAACCCTCTCTTTGAGAGAAAGGCACGGCTTTCGGCGGAGACGGCGAGGAAAGCGACCTCTTGCCGGCTCTTCATCTCCCTTGCCAGAGTCGTGCTCCGGACAAGGTGTCCCGAACCGATGGCGGCCCCTCCTTCGGCCCAGAAGAGAACCCTCATGGGACGATGAGCTCCGACGGGCGGACCATGGTAACCCCCGATTGCTTGAGGAGTTCGGGAAGGCGCCGAAGAATGACCGCGAGAGTCTCCTCTTTGGGGTGGCCGATCCCTAAGGCGGTGCCGTTCTTCTTGGCCAGGGCGAGGAGGTGCCGGAAGTTCAGCAGGGTCATCTCTTCGCTCTCCCCGTCGACGAAGACATCCCGAACCAAGGAAGGGACTCTCATGTGTCGGGCCTCCTCGAAGGCGACGCTCTTGCCCGAGGTTCGGCTGTCGACGAAGAGAAGCCCGTGACGGGAGAGAGTCTCGAGAACGGTTCTCATCTTTTCCCGGTCCTGGGTGAAGAGGGAGCCGGTATGGTTGTTGGCCCCCACGGCTCCGGGGACGCGTTCAAGGAAGACCTCCAGGTAGTTTTGTAAAAGCTCCTTTCTCATGGAAACTTTAAGGAAGCCCTCTAAGTCCATGGAGTTGCCGTTGGATGGTATCGGTTCCATGGGGATGTGAAGCCAGATCTCTTTTCCTCTTTTCTTGGCGGTCTCGATGGATTCGTCCCGGTAGGGGGAATCCGGGAGGATGGAGAGCGCCAGAGGAAGAGGGGACGAGGCGAGGAGCCTCGTGGTGTCCGCGCTGTTCCCGATGTCGTCGATGATCAGGGCCACCCTGGGGGAAGGGGTGATGGGCTTCGCCTTCACGGGGGGGCTCTTGAAGACGACAAGAATGGCAACAAGGCTTTCCCGGCTCTTCTCGGGAAAGATCTCCCAGAGGTAACGTTTCTCCTCTTCCAGGACCTTCGCGGAGAGGAGGTACCCTTTCCGGTGGAAGAAGAGGGTGAACTTCTCTTGAAGAAGGGGGTAATCCTGTGGGTCCGCGAGGGTTTTGAAGAGCAGGCGTCCCTTCTCGGCGGTTTCGCTGAACTCGAGGTTGTTGAGGAAGAGAAAATCCTCCACCGCCGTCTTGAGCTCCCTCTCAGGGGAAGGGGCTTTCTCCCTGGAGGGTTCCACCTTCTGGGTGACGGCGGAGCGGCGTACCGGAGGGCGACGTCGGAGGGAGTCCTTCTCCCGGGGGAGGTGGGAGAGGAAGAGGAGGATCACTCCCAGAGAGAGGATAAAAATCGCCAGGGTTACCCAGAGGACAACCGGGGCTTTACTTCTTTTTCGGCGGAAGCTTTTGGATTTTTTCATGGAAGAAGGGCTCCGGATTTTTCAACACCCTCTCCAGGGAGAGGGCGGGGCTTGGGGTGACCCCCTTCCCCTGAACCTGGGGGGGGCACTCGGAGAGAACCAACAGAAGAGAACCGTCGGAGAAACCAAGGGAAGAGAAGAGGCCGCACTCCCCCCGGGTGGTCTCCCCGTAGAGGGGGGCACCGGCCTCCTTGAGGGCGGCGGCGAGGAGTTCCGCCTCCTCCCCGGTCGTTGAATCGACCAGAGCGGCGACCTTAGGGATTCTCTTCATCTTGGGAGAGAGCCTCAGGAGCCTCTCCCCCTTCGGTCCCCTGAGCTTCAGAGTCACCTCTCTGGGGAGGAGGCTTTGAAGGAAGGGGATGGCCTGGAGAGGGTGGCAGAAGAAGAGATGCCTCAGGTCTACGAGGAGGTAGGGGGTCTTGAGATCCTCCAGGGCCTTGTCCAGGGAGCGTTGGTCTTCGGAGGAGCGGAGGAAGAGGGGGGTCAGGATGGAGACCGCTCCGCGGCGCTCGAGCGAAAAGGGAGAACCATCGGTCTTGAGGGAGAGGCGGACGGGGTCTCCCTCCTCTCCCCGGATCAGGGTCAAGGAGAGTTCCTCAGAGGGGAGGGTCATGAGCATGAGCTTGACCGTGAGGAGGGGACGGTTGTAGGTGGACCTGTCTCCGATCCTCTTGAGGATGTCCCCCTCTTGGAGGTCTCCACGGTAGTTTGGGGAGAGGTGGGCGATGACCGGAAACCCGTACCGCCTTACCAGGGTAAAGGGAGGGGCCCCTAAACGGGGAAGCTCTTCGAAGAGAGTCTTCTCCCTAGGGGAGAGGTATCCGCTCAAGCCGTCCAGATGTGAGCTCATGGAGCGCAAGGCCTCGTCGAAGACGGCGTCGGGCTTGGCGGTGTCGACGTAGTTGTTTTGGATCACCGCCGCGGCCTTGGCGACCATCTCCGCTTCTTCGGCGGCCCCGGCGGAGAGCCCTTCACGGCTCTCTCTCCAGGAGAAGAAGAAGGCCGCGGAGAGGAGGAAGCCCAGGGAGAAGAGGAAGAGGGCGAGCTTTTTCACTGCCTAGCCTCCTCCCTTGAACCGAGCCATTGGAGAGGATCTTCGGGAGTCGACGCCTGACGGACCGAGAAGAAGAGGGTCTCTTTCCCTTGAAAGCCGGAACTTCCTACCAGACCGATCACCTCGCCGGAGGAGACCGTGGCGCCTTTCTCCACGAGAAAGTCCCTCAGGTGGGAGTAGAGGGTGAAGTACTTCCCGGGGTGCTCGACGATGATCGTCTGCCCGTAGGAGGCGACGTAATCCGCATAGATGACCACTCCGTTGTGTACGACCCGCACTTTCTCTTCTCCTCGGGCCGGCGTGATTTCGATTCCCGCCGACTTCAAACGGATATTATACTTGGGATGGCGTTGGATGCCAAACTTCAAGGTGACTCTCCCTCTGATAGGCCAGGGGAGGCGGCCCTTGAGGGAGGAGATGGAGGCTCCGGCGGGGGAGGCCGTAGAGGGGGGGGCCTTGAGAAGGCTCTCCCACCTACGGAGTTGACCCTCCTTCTCCCGGATCAACCCTTGGAAGCTCTCCTTCTCGTTCTGAAGACGCCTCATCTCCGCGTCTTTCTCTCCCTTCCTCTGCTCGAGCTCGGCACGGACCCTCCTCCGATCTTCCCAGAGGCGGTTCGCCGCCTCCTCTTTTTGAGCCAGGAGCCTCTCCTGCTTCTTCTTTTCGGCAAGGAGGGAGGCGTACTCCCGGTAGGAGAGGTAGAGCTTGTCGGAAAAAGTCTGGAGGGGGCCCAGGTTCTGAAGGAGTGAGAGCGCGGAATTGCCGGAGAGGTAGAGCTCTAGAGGGCCCAGGGGTCCCCGCTTGTAGAGGACCGTTAGGACGTTCTTGAGCTGTTTTTTCCGCGCCTCTACCTGGTCGGCCAGGCGTTGGTTGCGGCGGGACGCCGCCTCCCTCTCCCTCTGGGCCTTCTTAAAATCTCTCTGGAGAAGGTTTTCCTCCTTCTGAGCGAGCTGGAGTTTCAGGTCGAGCTCTTCGAGTTGGGAGGAGAGCCCCTGTTTTCCCTCTTCCGCCGCTTTCAACCGCTCTTGAAGGAGGGAGACCTGTCTTTGAAGTTTCTCCTTCTCTTGGTCCGTACGGTTTTGGCCTACCGTTCCGAGGCTGAGGATGAGCAGAAGAAGGAGAAGAGGGGGGAGCCGTCTCATCTTTTCCGGGAAACGAAGAGGATCCCTCCGATGGCCCCCAGGATGATGTTGAAGAGGAGGTCGACGAAGGAGAAGGCCAACGCCGGGGCGTAGGGGTTCCCCAGGGCGGGGAAGCTCTTGAGAATCTCAACCATGCTCAGCTCCCGCAGACCGATTCCGTTGATGGAGACCGGAAGGACGAGAACCACCAGAACGATGGGCATGAAGAGGAAGTAGGGGGCCAGGGGAAGAGCGATTCCCACGGCTCTTCCTATGAAGTAGTAGTGGACGATGACGTTGAACTGAAGGAGGAGGGAGAAGAGGGTGACCAAGGCCATCTTTCGGGGGAAGACCCAGAGGGAGGAGACGACTCCGGCCACGGTCTCCGCGGTTGAACGGAGTTTTTTAGGGAGGGGGAGCCCTCTGAGGAGGAGGGGAAAGAGGGGAGAGAGGGCCAAGGAGGCGCAAAGGAGTCCTCCCGCTCCCAGGAGGAGTCCGGTCAGAGCCAGGGGGGAGGGGGAAGAGCCCAGGAGGGGGAAGGAGGCCAGGAGGGCGAAGAGGAAGAGAACCGCCAGCCCGTTGATCCTCTCCGCTGCGACGATGGCGAAGGAACGGGTCGTCGAAGCGGCGGCTTCCCGGGTGTCCATGACCCGGGCGATGTCTCCGCCGAAGCGGGTTGGGAGAAAGAGGTTGAAGAATCCCCCCACCAGGTACGATCCAACCAGGTAGTTCGTGGAGGGGGTCTTCGCCTCCTCCTGGCACTGGATGAGGACCTTCCAGCGAAGCGCGCTCAGGTAGAGGCCGAAGAGGTGAAGGGAGAAGGAGAGGAAGAGGAGCCCGGGGTTGGCCTTGCTCAGAACCTTCCAGAGGCTCCCCAGGTCGACCTTGAAGAGGAGAAGGTAGAGGATGACGCCGAGGCTGAAGAGAATCTTGAGGGTGAGGATGAGGCCCTTCTTCACTCTCCGCTCCCGGCTTCGGCTACGATGGAGAGGAAAGCCCTTTCAGGGTCTTCGGCCTGGACGATGGGACGGCCGATCACTGCGTAGGAGGCTCCGTTTTCGAGGGCCTCCCGGAAGGAGAGGGTCCGTTTCTGATCGTCCGGAGGGGCCGAGGCGGAACGAATCCCCGGGGTGACGTAGAGCAGGCTGTCGCCGAACCGTTGTCTGAGGGGCTTCAACTCCAGGGGGGAGGAGACGATTCCGTCCACGCCTGCCTCGGTTCCGATCTGCGCGAGTTTCAGGACCTGATCGGCTACGGAGGTTGTGATTCCGATCCGCTCAAGGTTTGAGGAGTTGAAAGAGGTGAGGACGGAGACGCCCAGGATGCGGCACTCGGGCCTGGTCTCCTTGATCTTTTCGACGACCCGCTTGATGTGGTCAGGGCCGGCGGAGAGGTGAACGGTGAAGAAGTCCGCCCCCAGCGCGGCGAGAGACCCTGCGGCTTCGGCCATGGTGTTGGGGATGTCGAAGAGCTTGAAATCGAGGAAGACCTTCTTCCCCATCCTTTTCAGAGTCTCAATTCCCCGGGGTCCTATCCGAAGGAAGAGGGGAAAGCCGATCTTGAAGTGGGTGGCCGATGGAAGGCTCTTGACCAGGGGCTCAAAACGGTTTTCGTCGACATCCAGGGCGACGAAGATTCTTTCGCTGAGGGTCTTCATGGAACAATCTCCTTGTTTTTGATCTGCTCGCAAAGGAGAAGGAGCCTACGGAAAGACTCTCTCTCCTTCGGGTCCTTGAGAGAATCGGCCTCTTGAAAGGCCTGGGATCGGTCTCCCCGAGCGAGGGGGCCGCTGATGGAGCCGCTCTCCAGAAACCCTTGTAGGGATTGGAGGGAGAGGGTTTTGAAAATCTCCAGAGCCTCCTCCGGGAAGAGTTCGTTCAGGAGGCGTCGGCCCCATTCCATCAGGTAGAAGGGGTAGTTGGAGATGAGCGTGAGGGAGGCGTGGTAGAGGGCCTTCTTTTCGGGAGGGAGAAAAAGGTAGCGGTCCTGGAGGGGAGACCAGAGGCTCTTCCACTCCTCCAAGGCCTCATCGCTTCCCTCCCAGGCCCAGAGGAGGGGCGTCTCCCCGGTGTCCATGAAGCGGCGGGGAAAGGAGAAGAGGGGATGGGCGGCCAGGGTTCTTCCCCCTTTTTCCTTCAGGGGCGTCAGAACCGCGCTGGGGAGAAGCCCGGAGAGGGTGACCACGGTTCTTCCCCGCCAGGAGAAGGATGAGAGACGGTCGACGGCGCCGGGGATCTCCCGGTCCGGAAGGGCGAGAAGAAGGAGGGGGGCCGAAGCGAAAGAGGAGTTCCACTCCGTGGTGCTCTCGAGGCCGTAGAGCCCGATCTCCTGGTCCAGGCGTCGGGTGAGGAGAAGGGGGGAGCGGCCCACACCCTTCCAACGGAGGGCGAGAGAGGAGGCCGCTCTCCCGGAGCCCCAGATCACCACTGGCGGCTGAAGAGTCTCTGCCATTGCAGGAGGTCTCTCTCCGAGAGAGGGGGTTCCGGTTTGGCGTCGACGAGGGCGCCCCTCTCGAAACGGAGCAGTTGGTCAAAGAAGGAGCGGGGGGAGAGGACCGAAACCTTGCGGCCTCGGGCGTAGTTGATCAGCTCCCGGTCTGCCGAGACCAGGAGAGTCTCGCCCCAGTTCCGGGAGGATTCGAGGGTTTCCAGGATGAGCTCATCCGCTTCCCTCTCCTGAGAGAAGAAGAGCTCCAGATCCGAGGCCAGGGGGAAGAGATCGTACTCCTTCGGGCCGTCGAAGAAGAGGAGGATTCGGCATCCCTTCGTCCGGGCGAAGCGGGAGAGGCTCGAAACGAGACGGGAGCGGGTTTCAGGATCCCCTCTGCGGCGGTGGAGGACCACCCCCAGCAAGTTGTTCCCGTCGATCAGGTAAGGCATCCGTCAGAAGTCCCTCTGGATTCCCAGAACCAGGGAGATCCCCGGAAAGGTTGTCAAGACTCCCCCGTCCAGGAGGCTTCTGTCCAGAGGAGGCCTCTTGTCCAGCAGGTTCTTGGCCCCGAGCCAGAGTGTCCAACCGTCCAGGTCGAAGAGGACCCTTCCGGCCAGGTAGTCGAGGCTTTCCCCTTTGGGCTTCGTCGGCAGGAGAGTCCACCCACTGCCTCCTTCGGTATCGAAAGAGAGGAAGCGGAGGGAAGGGAGGTGAACGAAGAGGGCCTCGAAGCTCCAGGGGCCTTCAGGCGTGAAGAGGGCGTGGAGGGTGAGCTTCACCCCGTTCCCGAAGGTTAGGTCCTGCCGCTCCTGAAAGAGGCTCTCCAGGGAGGAGTCGAGGTAGACGAGGGAGCGGCTGACGCCTCCCCCCAGAGGGGAGTCGAAGAGGTTGGAGAGGTTCCCCTCGCTCTTCATCCAGGAGAGGCCCCCTTCCAGGGCGACCCTTTCATCCTTCCAGAGAGCGCCTACGTGGAGGCCCGTGAAGAGGTTCTCCGGAGAGGAGAAGCTCTTCACCTTTCCGATCTCTCCGATGGTCAGAACGTTGCCAGCTTCCCCGTTTGCCGAGTCGGAGCCGAGGTCCATGCGATCCCAGAATCCCTTCTCCTTGCCGAACTCGAAGGCCGCCGAGAGGGTCAGGCCTCCGGAGCTCTTCCAACCGGTCAGGGAGAGAGAGGAGCGGGAGGTGTAGGCGTTCCCCTCGCCGAGGGCGTAGGGTCTGGAGGCTTCCGTGAAGGACTCCTTCCAGCCGGAGCCGGAGGGGATGAGAATCGTCATGGGGAAGATCTTGTTCGTCAGAGGTCCCAGCTGTAGAAGGTTGAGGGGACGCGGCGTGATGGAGACTCCCAGGGAGAGGCCGGCGGTTTCGGTCTTGTACCCTCCCTTGAGGGAGAGTTCCGGAGCCGTGGAACTCAGGGAAGAGGCGAACCCTTCTCCGTTGTAGGAGAACCTGTGGGCGGCAAGGAGGAGGGAGAGAGAGGGCCCCTCTTCGTTCAGGGTCGAAAGGGAGAACCCCGGGTTGAGGTCGCTCTTGTTCAGGTCGAAGTCGTAGCCGTAACCAAGGACTTTGATGCTGTTGTCGTAGACGATCCCCAGGGGGTTGTAGCCGTAGATCCGGTGCCCCTTGTCGTAGGCTAGGGAGAGGAAAGGGGTGAAAGAGAGCTCCCCGAGACGGCCCTCCCAGGAGAGAAGCCCCTTGAGGGAGACGAAGGAGCGGCTCTGGGGGAAGGGGTAGGATCCCTCCCAGGTTTGTGTCTGGGAATCGTAGCTGGAGGGGGTCGCCGTTTTTTGTGAAAGCTCCTCCTTCCCCGTGGAGAAGGAGAGACGGCTCTGGAAGGTTCCGGAATCGCTCTCCTTCTTCCAGAGGAGGGAACCGCCCAGGAAGGTCTTGGTCCTGTCAGGTTCCGAAGAGTCGGCCCAGGTTTCCGGAAGGGAGGAGTCGCTTCCGCTCCTTTCGGTGAGGGGGGTGGAGTCTTTTCGGTAAGAGAAGAAGATGTTGGCCTTCAGGTCTCCCTGGAGGTAGGAGAGAAGGAGGTCCCCCCGGTTTCCCAGGTGACTGTCCGGTGAGAGGGGGGAGGTGACTCCGTCGTGGCTGAGAACAGCCGATCCGGAGAGGGGGCCCGAGGTTCCCGAGAGGAGGAGGGAGTTGACCACCTCCTGCCGTTTTCCCCCCCTCAGGGAGAGGCCGTCCCGGAAGAAGGTGACCCTGTTGCCTGGTTTCCGGGCGGAGAGGTCGAAACCCTGACCCTGGCGGAGAGAGTCAGAGGAGAAGAGGAGAGGGGAGAGGGTGAGAAAGGTTCTCCCGTCTGAGGGGTCGGCGAAGGGGATCGATTCGAAGGAGAGAGAGTACCCGTTCTCATACCGGCTTGCGGAGAGGGAGAGGTAGTGGGAGAAGGGGAGAAGGAGGATCTCCTCATCCAGGGTCAGCCAGGGGGGGAGAGGCTCCTGGGCGGCGAGGCCGGGGAGTAAGAAGAGCGTCAGAAGAAGCAGGGTCAGTGTTTTTTTCATGAAGGTACCCTCAGAGTCGAAGTGGAAACACTTAAGTATACTGGATCTGGATGGTGGAGACAAGAAGAAGTCGGCTCCTCTCTTGACAAGGGGAGGCGCCATGGTTTAAAGTCACTCCAGGGTCACTCGAGAGGGTTTGCTTTAGGGGAGCAGGATGGACTACCGGTATTTGGAGACCTTAGCTGAGATTTCCCGGGCAAAAGGGAGAGGAGAGCTCCTCGTCACAGGGGAGAAAAGCCGGAGAAGGCTCTTCTTCAAGGATGGGCGCCTCTGTTTCGCCACCAGCAACCTCGAGACAGAGCGGTTGGGGGAGGTTCTCTACGAGTTGGCCTTCATCTCGAAAGAGACCGGTTGGGAGCTGAAAAACTCGATCATCAAGCCCGACGGGAAGGAGAAGCTGGGAAAGATTCTGGTCAAGAAGGGAAAGCTGGCCCCGGAGAAGCTCTTTACGGCTTTGAAATATCAGATCCGCAAGATCGCCTTGGCCCCCTTTTCGGAGGAGAAACTCCAGTGGTTTTTCACGGAGGGGGACCCGGAGATTCCCACGGACAGCCATTTCGTTCTCTCCCTGGAGGAGCTCATCGAGGAGGGGATTGTCGGAGTCACTCTCAACCGGGAGTTTTTCCTGAGCCTCCAGGGGCAAATCAGCCGGGAGGCACCTCCCGCCGAGGGCGATCCTCTCTTCGGCAGGGATATCCGCGCCCTCTGGGAGGCCATGAACGTTCCCAAGGGAGGGGAGGAGCTGAGGGCGGCCTTTCCCTCCATGGAAGAGGGGACCTTCTGGAAGAACCTCTTCAGGATGAAGCTCTACGGGTGGGTTAAGGTTGAGGGGGGAGAGAAGGATTCCGAGGATGCGGCTTCGGCCCTCTCGGAGGACTTTCTTCAGGAGCTGGACGAGGCCTATGAGATCGTGAAGAGCCAGGTCTACTCAACCCTCCTTCCGGACAAGCTGAAGGGGGAGGAGAGAAAGAGGGAGTACCTGCGGCTGGTAAAGAAGTTTCACCCCGACAAGCTCCCTCCGGGAACGGACGAGGAGATCAAGAAGAGGAGCGAGGCCGTTCTGGACGGTATCAACAAGGCTTTTGAGAGGCCGCCGGGTTCCTCGGGTGAGGAGAACAGGGATGACGATAACCCGGAGCTGATTCTCAAGCAGAGCCTCCAGAGGGCGAAGCTTCTCTACCGGGGCGAGAAGTACCTCGAAGTCATCGACCTTCTCCAATCGGTCCTTCGCTACAAAAACGATGACGGAGAGGCCCTCTTCCTGCTCGCCTTGGCGCAGTCCAAGGTGGAGGGGTTCAAGAAGAAGGCGGAGGGGACCTTTCTCAAGCTCATCGAGGTGATGCCCTGGCACGCCGACGCTTACTACTACCTGATTCAGCTCTACGAGAGCGAAGGGATGGCGAGCCGGGCGGGTGGTTTGCTGGAGAAGAGCGTCTCCCTCTTTCCAAACAACAAGAAGCTCACAGACCTCCACGAGAAGCACTTTCCCCCCAAGAAGGGCCTCTTCGGTTTGTTCCGCAAGTAGAGGCTTACAGGTCCCAGGGGTAGGGGTGGACGAGGAGGAAGCGCAGGAGAGCCTCTACGGCTCTTCCCCTGTGAGAGACGCGGTTCTTCGACTCCCCTTCCGCTTGGGCGAAACTTTTCCTCAAGGGGTGGTAGTAGAAGAGGGGGTCGTATCCGAACCCCCCTTCCCCGGAAGGTTCCTCGAGAAGCCTTCCTCGAACTTCGCCGTGGAAGAGGGCGATTTTCCTCCCCTTCCAGGCCAAGGCCAGGGAGGTGCGGAAGAGGGCCTCTCGATCGGGGCCCTTGAGAGAGGAGGCCTTCTGTAAGAGAAGCAGGTTCCTCTCCTGAACGGTGGGGGCGATCCGGGCGGAGTGGACTCCTGGAAAGCCTCCGAGCCTTGGAACGAGCAGTCCCGAATCGTCGGCGACCACCGGTCCGGGAAAGAGACGGGAGTAGAAGAGGGCCTTCTTCCAGGCGTTGGCGGAGAAGGTCTTCCCGTCCTCTTCGACCCGGTAATCCTCCAGCCCCGCCTCCTTCAGGTCGATCAGGGTCAGGGGAAGGGAGGAGAGGAGGCGGCGAAATTCCTCGCTCTTACCGGGGTTGGAAGTGGCCAGAAGGAGAGGCTCGCTCATGGGTATTTGTTGAACTCGAACCCTTCGACCCCGTTCAGGGAGAGGGCCTTGCGGAAGAGCTCCTCCTCTTCGAAGTGCTTGGAACGGAACTCGATCGTCCAGGTGTAGTCGGTTCCCTCCTTCTTTTGGGAGAGCCGTTGCACGTGGGCGTTGGCGATCTGAAACTTGGAGAGGATCGTCTCGTTCTCCAGGGGATAAGTGGACCGGAGGGAGAGGGAGTAGAGAGTCTCCTTGGCCTCCATCTCGTCTTCGATCCTCTTGAAGACCGTCAGAACCAGGAGGATGAAGAGGGTGGAACCGGCGGAGAGGAGGTAGAAGCCGGCGCCGATGGAGATTCCCAGGGCCGCGGTGACCCAGAGGGTCGCGGCGGTGGTGAGGCCGTGAACGCCTCCCCGGGACTGGAGAATCGTGCCTGCACCGAGAAAGCCGATTCCGGTGATGATGTTGGCGGCTAACCTGGCGGGGTCTCCGAGAATCTCTTGGCCGCTCTTCACCATCTCGTAGGAGACGATGGTGATGAGAGTGGAGCCGAAACAGATGAGAATCAGGGTTCTCATGCCGGCGGGTTTCCCCCTCCACCCTCTCTCGAGGCCGATGAGACCCCCTAAGACGCAAGACAGGATGAGCTTTAGGGCCATTTCTATCATTTCGCTCTCTCCCTCAAGATGTTCTTGGCGACTTTCCCCGTGGCGGTCCTAGGGAGTTCGTCGACGAAGTAGAGCCTTCTGGGAATCTTGAACTCCGCTAAGTTGTTGCGCAGGTAGGCGAAGACCTTGCGGTGATCGGGAACCTCTCCGCTCTTCAAGACCAAGAAGGCGACCGGGACCTCTCCGTGAAGGGGATGGGGAGTCCCGACCACCGCGGCCTCTCGGATCGAGGGGAGCCGGTAGAGCTCTTCCTCCACCTCCCGGGGGTAGACGTTGAGGCCGTTGATGATGATCATGTCTTTCTTGCGGTCGACGATGGTGAAGTACCCCTCCTCGTCGCGGGTCCCGATGTCGCCGGTGAGGTACCAGCCTCCCGGGAGGAAGCTCTCCCGGGTTGCCTTCTCGTTGTTGAAGTAACCGAGCATGACGGTCTCCCCCCGGACGGCGATCTCCCCCGGAGTGAGGGGGGGAAGCTCCTGACCCTTTTCGTCGACGATTCGCATCTCCACTCCCCGGATGGGAAGGCCGATGGTCCCCTTCTTGCGCTTTCCGCCCACCGGGTTAACGGAGGTGACCGGAGAACACTCGGTGGGGCCGTCCCCTTCGTAGACGGTGATCCCGTACTTTTCTTCGAAACGGTCGATCAGGTCGATCGGCAAGGGGGCGCCTCCGGCGATGCAGAAGCGGAGGGAAGAGGTGTCGTAGTGCTTCAGGGTCTCTTGCGGGAGGAGGGCCAGGCTTTGGAACATGGCGGGGACGGCGGAAAAGAGGGTGCACCCGTGCTCTTGAATCAGGGAGACGCTCTCTTCGGGGGTGAAGCGGGGGGCCAAGACGAAGGAGGCGTTGACCCAGAGGGGGGCGAGCATCCCGACGGTCTGCCCGAAGGAGTGGAAGAGGGGAAGAACGGTCAGGAAGCGGTCGTCTTGGTTGATTTTCAGGGCCTCCGCGACTCCCTGAACGTCCGCCAGGAGGTTGCGGTGGGAGAGGACGGCTCCTTTGGGCTTCCCGGTCGTTCCCGAGGTGTAGAGGATGGCGGCGCTCTGACGGTGGGGATCGTCGACGGGACAAATCAAGGGAGGGGTCTCTCTCTCTCTGAGGGCCATCCACTCCGGAGTCTCCATCGTCCAGACCGAAAAGTCCTCCCGGAGCCGAAGCAAGTCGGACGCCTTCTTCTCGACGGACGGGTGGGTCAGAAGGAGGGAGCACTCCCCGTTGGTGGTGATATAGTTCACCTCGTTGGGGGTGAGAAGGGGGTTGATGGGAATGACGACGCCTCCCGCCTTGAGGATGGCGAAGTAAGAGACCACGAAGTCAGGGCAGTTGGGGGCGTAGAGGGCGACCTTTTCCCCGGGCCTAATTCTTTCGGCCAAAGCGTGGCCGAGGCTGTCGCTTCGGCTCCTGAGCCAGCCGTAGGAGTAGGGTGTGGAGCGGAAGAAGAAGGCGGGACGGTCTGGGGTGGAGGGAAAACGGGTGAGAAGTTCCGGCAGGGTGAAGGTCAAAGGCTACTCTTCCTCGCCTCTTTCCTGCAGGAGCCGCAGGAAGGCCTCCTCTGCTTCGGCCTTCTTCTTCTCCTTCAGCTCCCAGGCGGCGTCCATCTTGCCGGGGAGTGTCTCCTTCTTCCTCTTCTCCTTCTCCATGAGGGAGTCGAGGGAGAGGCCGGGTCTTCGCGAAGGCTTCTCCTTTCTTAGCACCGTCTTGGTCTCGGAATCGATCCAGAGACGGCTCCCGCAATCGGGGCAGACGACGGAAAAGACGCGTTCATCTTCCAGGTCGCTCTTTTTCATGACTACCATCATAGCAGAAAAGAGGAGGGTAGGTGAAGGGTTGGCGAGGAATGAGGAAAAGCTCTTCAAGGCTCGAAGAACAACGACGAGAACGCCTTTTTCGAAGCCGCCTATGACGGTGGAGAGGGCGGATCTATTTCTCCCCCAGAGAACGGATGTACGAGAGAATCCCTTCGTAGAGACCTTCGGCGATCTTCTCCCTGAAGAGAGGGTCTTCGAGGAGCTCTTCGTTGGCTTTGTTGCTGAGGAATCCGATCTCCACGAGGGTGGCCGGCATGGAAGCCCCGATGAGGACATAGAAGGGGGCCTTGCGGACGTTGTAATCCTGGTAGTCGGGTACCTTGGTCCGGGTCTTTTCGAGGACGGACTTGTGGATCTGGTTGGCGAAGATTCGGGATTCGATGAGCTTGGAGGTGAGGGAAATCTTCTTCAGAAGGCCCTGCAACTCCCAGATGGAACGTTCCGAGGAGGAGTTCTCCGCCGCGGCGATCTCCACGGCGTGGGGGTCGGAGGTGAAGTTCAACCAGAAGGTCTCCAGCCCTGAGGCGGAGCGGTTCTTCGCGGCGTTGGCGTGGACCGAGACGAAGAGGTCCGCGTGTCGCGAGTTGGCCAAGGCGGTTCTCTCTTCCAGGGAGAGAAAGGTGTCGTTCTGACGGGTGAGGATTACCTCCAGGTCGGAACCCTTCTCCAAGAGCGCCTTCAGCCTGAGGCTGACATCGAGGACGACCTCTTTCTCCGGGAGCCCCTTGACCTTCCCGATGGTCCCCGGATCCTTTCCCCCGTGGCCAGGGTCGATGACCACCCGCTTCACCCGGAGGCCTAACTGCCGGGTAAGGGAGAGGCCTTTCTCTCCGGAGAGGTCGGCAGGAGGCTTGATGGTGGTGGTCGCCTCGCTCTTGGGTGGCTTCTTAAGGGAAGGGAGAACCTCCTTCTCCTCGCTCCGTTGGCCGTAGATGTCGATGACGATTCGGAAAGGGTTGGCCAGAAGGAAGGTCTTGAGGGTCCTGACCTCCGGGAACTCGAGGACCACCCGGGCGATTCGGGGGGTGAACTGGCCGACCCGGATCTCTTTCAGATAACCGACCCCAACGGGGATGGTCTTGAGGAGGACCAGTTCATGGGTCAGCCTCGTCTGAGCGATATCGAAGAAGAAACGGACCCGACCGGGCTCCTTGAGCTCCTTGGTCGTGAAGGTCACGGGGTTGGAGAGGTCGAGGACCACCCGGGTGTAGTCGGGGTAGGTGAAGGAACGGACCCCCTTGAGGAGCGCATCGCCGCTCAGGGGCAAGGGGAGGAGAAGGAGAAGGAGGAGAAAACGTCTCATCGTCCGCCTCACCCCTTGAGCCTCTCCAGGTGGTCGAGAAGAAGGGAGCGGATGTTGTGGTAACGGTACTTTTCGAGGGCCTTCTCTTCCCCTTGGACGACCCGTTTGCGGAGGGAGGGGTCGTTCCTGAGAGCCTCGATCAGCCCGCAGATCCTCTCCGGGTCCTTGCTCTTGATCAGGAGGCCGCCACCGTTCATCGTCTCGGCCACCGCCGCTGCGTCGTAGGCGATCACGGGAATCTTGTTATGAAAAGCCTCTAGAAGGGGAACTCCGAAACCTTCATGCTCCGAGAGGGAGAGGTAGAGGTCGGCCCTCCGGTAGTAGGCGACAAGGTCGTCGAAGGGGACATGACCGGGGATCCAGACCTCTTTGAGGTCGTAACGGCCGACGATCTGTTGAATCTCCGCCAGGTACCTTTCGAAGCCTCGGTACTCTCCGGCCAGTATCAGGCGGGAGTTAGGGTTGTAATACTTCTGGTAGACCGCGAAGAGGCGAAGGAGGTCATCGATCTTCTTGTTGGGGATGATGCGGCCGACGAAGAGAAGGGTGAACTTGTCATCCTTCAGAAGCCTCTCCGTGACGGGGTTGGGCTCGGTGTCGAAGAGGGAGAAGTCGGCGACAATGGGGAGGACCCCGGTCTTGGGGAACCCCAACTCTTCGAGCTCCCTACGGTTGTATTCGGAATCGCCCAGGGCGAGATCGGTTCTCTTGACGAAGGTCTCCAGCTCTTTACGCCCCTTGTAACACTCTTTGGCCAGGATTCTGTGGTAGTCGAGGAAGAAGGCGTGGGGGGTGATGTTGTGGTAGATCATCCCCTTCCGGCCAGGCGATTGAAAGTAGATCTTCGAGACCGGTGAACCGATGGAGAAGTGGTAGAGAAGGAGGGCTTCTGGGGCGGCGTAGAGGGGAAACTGGGAGTAGTGGGTGAAGTGGGAGGCCAGGCTGGCGTGGTGGTAGTAACCGAAGATGCGGCTTTCGTGACCCTCTTCGAGGAGGATCCTGCGGATCGTGAGGGCCTCGTTGGAGATCGCGTCCCCGGGGACCAGGGACGTGAGAAGCTGGTGGACGATCATCCCCTCTTCTCCAGGGATCTCTCGAGGACTCTCTCCCTCTCCTCCAGGAACTGGAGACGGTTCTCCAACTCCTTGAGCTTGACGCGCAGGGAATCGTTCTCGATCTTGAGCTTGGTCGTCTCACCGGTCATATGGAAGAAGAGGTTGTAGACGATCTTGAGGTGTTCACGGTAGGTCGTGTGGATCTGAAGGCTTGTGCGAACGTTGTCTTCTAAGGTGTAGACGAGCTTCTCCGTCCGGAAGTTGAGGTCCGCCAAACGGTAGAGGGTGAGGATGTTGATGACCGGGGCCAGTTTATGGCCAAGCCTGTAGAGGACCCTTTTGATCTTGCCTTTGATCCCCGAGGGGGGAAGAGGAAACTCCATGGGCAGGTCTCTGACGGTGCCGAAGGAGAGCGTTCCCAGGTGCTTCTCCATCTCCTCGGGATCGTAGAGGTGGGGAACGTCGAGGATGTCCGGCAGGGGAAGGAGGTCCACATGCTCGATGGCCCGAATCTCCTCCTGGGTGTAGACTCTCTTCTCCCTCTTCTCTTCGATCCGCCGTCGGATCTCCTCCATGACGGTCTCTACGTCGATGCCCTCGGCCTCAACCCATCTTTCGTCCATGAAAACCTCCGGGATCAGAATTCTATGAAGAAACCGCCGTAAAGCCTGCCGTAAGAGTGCTCCTTCTCCTGCAGGACGGTCCACCCGGCCTTGAGGCCGAAGAGGGGGGAGAGGTAGAACTTGCCCCCTCCGCCCACGTAGTAGAAGGTCGTGACGCCCGAGAAGGAGAGATCATCTGAACGGAGCCCCACTCCGGTAACGACGAAGGGAGCGATCAGGCCCAAACGGAATTGCCCGTTGAGGCCGATCTCAAGGTTCTTCTGCCCGGTCTTGTCGTTCTTGAGGAGCTGAAGCTCCATCCTCAGGATCGGCAGGAGGGAGGTGTTCCCGGCGATGCCGTAGATCTCCTCCCCATGGTGTTGTTTCCCCCCGTGTAGGGCGAGCTCCCAAGAGGCGTGGGCCGGTGCCGTCAGGAGAAGAAAGAGGAAGGACCATTTCAGAAGAGCCTTGACAATCATCTTCATCGAAAAGGATAACAGGAATCCCTCTTGCTGTAAAGAAGAGGGTCTCCGTCGGGTTGTCATGCCCTGGGAGGGGTGATAGAATAAAAAACCCTGTCTTGTGGGAAGGAGAGTGCTATGGAGAAAATCGCCCTTTGGTCGGCTGGTGGAGCGGAAGAGGTAACCGGATCCAAACATGTTCTCGACGTTAATGGACAACGAATCCTTGTGGATTGTGGTCAATTTCAGGGGCGCCGGGAAGAAACCTATGAAAAGAACCAGCGCTTTCCCTTCGATCCTAAGAGTGTCGAGGCTGTTCTTTTAACCCATGGACATTTCGACCATTGTGGCAATCTTCCATCCCTGGTTAAGCAGGGTTTTGACGGAAATATCTACTCCACTCCTTCGACGCAGGAGCTCTCCGCCCTTGTGCTCAACGACAGCGCCCACCTTCAAGAGAAGGACGCCGAGTTCGTCGCCAAGATCATCAAGAAGAAGAAGAGAGCGGACATGAAGGTTTATCCCCCCCTCTACAATGCAGAGGACGTGAAAGAGACCCTTCGCCACTTCGTCACCTATGACTACGAAAGGCGTTTCCGGGTCGGGCAGAAGCTCAACGTGGAGTTCTTCGATGCCGGGCACATCCTCGGGTCGGCCATGGTCATGGTCACCGTGAACAGGGAGGATGGAACGGCTGTGAGAATCGGCTTCTCCGGGGACTTGGGAAGGAAGGCGACACCCCTTCTGAAGAACCCCAGACACATGCCTCCGGTGGACTATTTCATCGTGGAAAGCACTTACGGCAACAGACTCCACGAAGATGTCGACCAAGCGGAGACGGAACTGGCAGAGGTGATCACGTCAACCGCCGCCAAGGGGGGCAAAGTCATCATTCCCGCCTTCGCCATCGAGCGGACCCAGGTTCTCCTCTACTTCATCCACAAACTGCGCAATGCCAACAGAATCCCCAGGATCCCCGTTTATGTCGACAGTCCCATGGCCATCAGCGCCACCTCCATCTTCAAGGCCCATCCGGAGTGCTTCGATCGGGAGACCTACGAGCTCTTCTTCGACCACGACAGGAACCCCTTCGAGTTCCCAGAAGTCCGTTACGTGGCGGAAGTTCAGGAGAGCATGCAGATCAACGAGAGGCACGAACCGGCCATCATCATCTCCGCCAGCGGCATGTGCGAGGCCGGGCGGATTCTTCACCACCTGAGGAACAACGTGGAGAACCCGAACAACACGGTGCTCATCGTGGGCTTCATGGCTAAGAACACCCTGGGGAGGAAGCTGGCCGACCGGAACCCCACGCTGACGATCTTCGGTGAAACCTTCGAGCTCAAGTCCAGGGTCAAGATCATCAACGCCTTCAGCGCCCACGCCGACTACAGGGAGATCGCGGAGTACGTCTCCGAGATGGATCTGACAAGGCTGAAGAAGATCTTCCTGGTTCACGGCGAAACCGAGGCCAGAAACAACCTGAAGCTCGAACTCAAGAGAATCTTTCCCAACGTGGAGCCCGTGGAAACCGAGAAGAGGTATACTCTGGAGTAAAGAGAACCTCTCACGTAGCGGGGAGGGTTTTTCCAAAGGTTCTTTCCGGAGAGAGCTCCGCCCCACCGGGCCATGAAGGTTACCCGGATCCGACCGCCGTCTCGTCGATCCCTTCCCGCGGGTCTGTCCGCTCTCCCGACGCCGACCGATTCCCTCTCAACCGCCTGGGAGGTACCGTTCCCTGTACCATTTGATCAGATCTGAGAGAAAGAGCTTACAGGCGCCGGCGTAGGGGACCGCGAGGAGGAGGCCGATGAAGCCGAAGTACCTTCCTGCAAGCAGGAGGGTGAGAATGATGATGAGGGGGTGAACGCCGATCTTCTTGCCCATGATTCGGGGGTAGAGGAACCAGTTCTCGAAGAGTTTGACGCCGGTGAAGACAAGGACGAGAAGGAGAAGGGTCGTCCAGGGTAGGGCATAGAGGAGACAGAGAGCAACGGCGGCAAGGAACCCGACCAGGGTGCCGAAGTAGGGGACGATGTCGCCGAGGCCGGCGAAGACCCCCAGAAGGGCGGCGAAGGGGACCCCTATGATGGTCAACCCCAGGGAGTAGAGGAGGGCCAGGATCAGGGAGATGATGAGTTGCCCCCTGAGGAAGGCCCCCACGACCAGGTTGAGCTCATGGGCTTTCTTCAGGAGGGAGAGTCGGGCGGAAGGGGGAAGGATCCCGATGAAGAAGGTTTTGATCTTCGGCAGTTCCTTGAGGAGGTAGAAGGTGAAGAGGGGGACCAGAATCAGGGAGATGAGGAAGAAGATGAAAAGGCTGATGTTGGTGAAGAGGGAGGCGGCGAAGGTGGAGAGGGAGGAGAAGAGACCTCCGGTCTGAACCTGGAGCTCCTGGGAGAGGTTGAAGTGGGCCTGCCAGTTGAGGTGGAACTTCTGGTTCAACCGCCGGAAGAGGGACGAAAGGGAGGAGTTGAGGGCGGTGACATAGTCGGGGAGGCGTTTTCCCAACTCCTCGAGTTGGGAGAGGAGGAGGGGCGTCAGAAGCAGGACGAGGAGGCCGATGGTGAAGATCAAGAGGAAGACCAGGGTGAGAGACCAGAAGGTTCGGGAGAGGTTCGTCTTTCTTTCGAGTCTCTTAACCAGAGGGTCCAGGAGATAGGTCAGGAGGAAAGCGATGATCAGAGGGGTTAAGAAGGGTTTGTAAAGGGAGAAGGCTACCAGTAGAAAGAGGGAGAGAAGGCAGAAGGCGACGAAGTGATAAACCGGTTCACGGTCTCTGTACATGCTTGTTCTTGGCGCGGTGCCGAGCCTCTTTGAGAGCGTACCGGACATACCCCTCCAAGGAGAGGAGGGCGAGGGCCAGTGTGATGATGTAGAGAACGAAGAGGAGAGGCGCGGGACGGTTCAAGGCGTTGAGGAGGAAGACCAGGAAGAGAGAGACATCTTCGAAGAAGGTACTCGCCTTTCCCAGGGCGTGAACCTTGATGGAGATCCTCCGGATCATCGAGTAGAGAATGATGATGCCCACCAGGAGGAAGATGTCCCGGAAGAGGATCAAGACCGTGAACCAGAGTGGAAGGGGGTTGGAGTAACCCAGGGAGGGGACCGTTAAAGCCACCAGGGAGACGAAAGAGAGCAGCTTGTCCGCGATCGGATCGAGGATGAGGCCGAGCCGGGAGGTCTGACGGATTCTTCGCGCCAGGTACCCGTCGACCCAGTCCGTGGTCGCGGCCAAGGCGTAGAGGGCGAAAGCAACCTTGAAGGAGCGGTAGAGGAGGGCGAGGAGGATGGGGGGGATCAGAAGAAGCCTGAGAAGGGTAAGAAGGTTGGGAAGGGTGAGAAACCTTCCGCTTCTGCCGTCTTTACGGGAGAATCTCTTCATCTTTTCCGGATCAGCTGGGAGAAGCGGTCGACGCTCTCAGCCAGCTCCTTTCCGCTGACGCTTCTTCCAGGGGAGAACCGCTGAGCTCCATCGGGGAGGAGAACTCCCAAGGCCACCGCGTTCTCGATCTCCTTGCGTTGGCGATGGTAGGCGGGAACATCCTTGAGTACGGTCTTACCCTTGTTGGCCGGTTCGATCTTGAGCTCTTTGGCGAGCCGGGCGTAGAAAGTCGCCAATTCCCAACGGGAGAAGCTCTTCTCCGGGACGAAGGTGTGGTTGTCCTCGGGAGAGATGAGGCCGGCGTAGACGACCTTCTGAATGAACTCCTTCCCCCAGTGGGTGTCGATATCCAAGAGGATCTCCGCGCGGGCGGGGATTCCCTCGATGGTTTCGTGAAGTTTCACCCAGAGGAAGGTGGCCGCCTCGGCCCTGGTCACCGAAGCCTGGGAGGAGAGGTTCTTGACGTAGGGCTGGGCCTTGAGGGCATCGACTTTGGCCTTCCAGTTGTAGTAGAGCCTCTCGTACTCCCTGTTGTCGGGGTAGTCTTTGAAGAGCTCCTCCATGGCCGTCAGGGCGCTGGAGTAGATCCCTTCGTTGTAAAGGGCGTTGGCGTAGACGACCCGGAGGCTTTGGTCGGGTTTGGCATACTTCAGGAGGGTGTTGTAGTGGTCGATGGCCTCTTTCATGATCCCCTTGTCGAAGTAGTAGTGGATCAGCTCAGAACGGTAGAGGCTTGCGTCGGGGGCGACGTAGAGGATTTTGAGAATCAGGGCTTCCCGCTCGGGAGAATCCTTGGCCAGGGTCTCAATCTGGGCGGAGAGACGTTGCAGGAGAGAGGTGCGCAATTGGGCCAAACGCTCCTTCACGAAGGGGTCTTGAGGGTTGAGGGAGGCCGCCTTGTGGTAGAAGGAGAAGGCGTTCTCCTGATTCCCCTTGGGGTGGTCTTCGCTCTGGGCGAGGCCGCAATAAACGGAAAAGCTCTCCTTCTTCGCCAAGGCGTAACGGAAGGCTTCCCGGGCCTTCTCCCTCTTCCCCTGCAGAAGGTAGGCGTAGCCCGATCCCAGCCAACGTTGGTAAGGGTCGTCGATCTTTTCGAAAAGGGCCAGGGCCTTCCCCGCTTCTCCCTTCTGTAGGCGGCTCCATCCGTCTTGAGAGAGTCCTTGGGCTCCGTCCAGGCAGAGGTTGATCTCCCCGCCTCTCTTCGCACAGGAGCAGAGGGTGAGAGCGAGAAAGAGAAAGATGGAGAGGGTGAGTCCAGTCGTTTTTTTCATGGTCAGTCGCCTTTTCCCGTGAACTTGGGAAAAAATTGTAACATATCTTCATATTTCAAGTAAACCTCGACCGCCCACCCTTGGGGGACGGCCGTCTTGCGAACGATGAACCCTTTCTTTTCGACGGAGGAGAGGATGTTTTCTTTGGAGTGTTCCAGTGTAAAGCGATAAAGTTTGAAGTTGCCAAAGAGCATTCTGTCCAGGGAACGGAGAAGGTCTTCGACACCTAGTTTCTCCTTGACAGACAAGAAGACCTCTTCTGGCCTCTCGCCGCAGTTTTTTTCCAGGAGGGAAGAGCCGGAATCGATCAGGTCGATCTTGTTGTTGACCTGTAGGAGGGGAACCTGTCCTGCGGAGATCTCCGCCAGAATCGAACGGACCGATTCCGCTTGCTCCTTCGCCTGAGGAGAGCTGTAATCGACCACATGGAGGATCAGGTCGGCGCAAAGAATCTCGTCCAGGGTGCTTTTGAACGCTTCCACAAGCTCGATGGGCAAGTTGCGGATGAACCCGACGGTGTCGGAGAGGAGGAAGGGAAGGCCCGAGGGGAGGGTCACGAGACGGGTGAGGGGGTCGAGGGTCGAGAAGAGGCGTGAAGAGACGAGGGCCCCTTCCCGGGTCAGAAGGTTGAAGAGCGAACTCTTGCCGGCGGAGGTGTACCCGGCGAGGCAAACCACGGGGAGAGGACTTTTGCGGCGGTTTTCCCGGGTTCGGCTTCTTCTCAGGGAGAGCTCCTTGAGTTCGTTCTTGATTCGGACGATCTGGTCGCGAAGGCTTCGGCGTTCATACTCCAGTTTCTTCTCTCCCGGTCCGCGGGTTCCGATTCCTCCTCCCAGACGGGAGAGGGAGGTCCCCTTTCCTGTCAGCCGGGGAAGGAGAAAGAGAAGCTGAGCCAGCTCGACTTGGAGCTTCCCCTCCCTGCTCTTCGCCCTTTGAGCGAAGATGTCGAGGATGAGCTGGGTTCGGTCGACGACCTTGACGTTCCAGCGCCGTTCCAGGTTCCTCTGCTGGGAAGGGGAGAGGCGGTTGTCGAAGATCACGACTTCCGGAGAGAGGGTCTCCAGCAAAGCCGCGACCTCATCTACCTTGCCCTCTCCCAGGAGGTACTTGGAGTCTGGGCGGTCCCTGTGTTGAAGGAGGGTGAGAACAACCTCACCGCCCGCCGAGAGGGTCAACTCCTTCAGCTCTTCCAGGGACTCTTCGGCCTCCCGGCGTCGTTGGAGTCCAAAGGTCATGCCTATGAGAATCGCTTTTTCCATCAGGACAGCTCCTCTTGAACCAGCCTTAGAAGGGTCTCCCCTTGGGAGACGGGAAGGTGGAGAAACCCCTTCTCCTTCTTGAACCAGACGATCTGGCGCTTGGCGTAGTTCCTCGTCAACCTCTGCATGTTCTCCAGCGCCACACTCTTAGGCGTCTCTCCCCGAAGGAACTCAAGGACATCTCTATAGCCGATGGACTGGAAGCCCGGACAAGAGGGGTCGTATCCCTCCTGGAGAAGCCTTCTCACCTCCTCTTCGAGGCCCTGTCGGAACATCTCCTCTACGCGGGCGTCAATACGTCGGTAGAGCTCTTCACGGGCTTGGGTGAGGAAGATCTTCAAGGAACGGAACTCCGGAAGCGGCGGACGGGTCTCCCGGAAGTGCTCGGAGATAGGGCGTCCCGAGGTCTTGAAGACCTCGAGGGCCCGGATGATGCGAACCCGGTCGTTGGAGGAGAGGGTTGCCGCGTAGGAGGGATCGACTCCCTGAAGCTCGGCGTAGAGAGCTCCCCATCCCACCTCCTCCGCTTTCTGCACCAGACGGGCGCGGAGCCCCGGATCGGTTCCGGTCTCCTCGAAGAGGCCGTGGAGAAGGGCTCGGATGTAGAGGCCCGTTCCTCCTACGACCAGGGGGAGCTTGCCTCGGGCGTGAATCTCTCGGACCTTTTCGGCGGCGAGGGTGAGGAAACGAAAGGCGGAGAATCTTTCCCTTCCATCGGCGACATCGTAGAGATGGTGGGGAATCCCCTTCGCCTCTTCGGGAGTGACCTTGCCGGTGCCGATGTCGAAGCCCCGGTAGATCTGGCGGGAGTCCGCATTGATAACCTCTCCGTCGAAGCGGTGGGCGATCTCGATGGCGGCGGAGCTTTTTCCGACTCCTGTGGGGCCGCCTAGGACAACGAAGAAGGGGGATGCGGAGAGTTTCATCCTTGGAGGAGAGCGATCAGGGTTGACCTTCCATCTCCTTGACAACGGAGATGATCTTCCCTTCATGCTCGTCTCCGAGGACCTTTTTGACGGAGAGGATTTCGGCCATCAGAAGGTCGTCGAGAAACTTTTCCAGGAGAGTGTGTCTCTTCTCTTTACGGATCGTCCAGAGTCCCTTCAGAAGAACCTCTTCGTCCAGAGTCCCCGTACGGGTCAAGGAGATGTTGGGGAAGACGTCGTTGCGGTAGAAGAAGACCTCCGAGACGTTCTTGTCGATGACCCGCTCCCCGATGGGGCCCACTTCCCGCAGAATCTCCTGGTAAATGTAGGCGAAGATCTTGTTGAAACGGGCGATAAGCTTGACCAGCTCCTCCTTCTCGGAGTTGCGGATCGGGACCGGCGTGGGAAGGCGGAACTGTTTGTCCGTGGAGACGAGATCGAAACATCTCAAGATGTAGAGGACCCTTAGGGTCTCCACCTCGCCGATGTCGGAGCTTCGGACGATGTCGTCCACGCTCTTTTGTCCGTTCACCAGGGAGACGACGTACTCTTCGTAGGGTTCCAGGAAGATGGAGCGGCGCTTGAACTTCTCTTCGTTCAAAACGAGGATGGAACCCCTCTCACGGAGATAATGGGCGAAGAGGTCCAGGTTGTTGATGCTTCGGATCCCTTGGAGGATGAGGAAAGGGGTGTCTTCGTTCAAGACGATGGCCTCGGTAATCTCCGGAGTTCCTGCGAAGAAGTAGTACTCCCCGTCGGTCCAGTCGAAGATGGAGAAGAAGATCATCTTCAACTGCTTCTTGACCTCTTCCCAGAGTTGGGCCGGAGAGAGCGCCTTCATCTCCACCAGGAGGCGGCCCTGCCGTTTGCCGGTGGCCTTCATCTGGGCGACAGAAGCGTCGTACTGCTCCTCGGTGATGAGGCCTGAGGAGAGCATCTGGAAACCGAGGCTCTCTTTCAGGTTGTTGGTTTTGGAGAAGATGATCTTCCCGTTCTGAAGGATGAACCCCTTCTCTTCCCCGTCCCGCTTCAGGGAAAGGACGCCGGAGAGGTTCTGTTGAAAAAGTTGGTTGACCAGGCAAGGGAAGGGAAACTCTCCGAGTGTTCCGTGCAGTTCCTGAGTATCCGCGTCCATTGTTTCACTGTCTCCTTCGGGAGAGAGAGAGCCCGTCAATGGTGCAGTTCATAAGAATCCTCGCCGAAAGAGAGGGAAATCTCCTGTACCTGAGGGGATCCCTTCTCGGGCTTGAGGTAGAAGCATCTGGTCTCGGTCGGGTTGTCGATGAGAAGAATGTTGCCGGCAAGGTAGGGGGGGAGAGTCTTAGGAAGTTTTTCCAGGAGAAACCCCAAGGGGGAGAGGAGAGGAAGGTTCTCTTCGTAGAGGGAGTAGAGGGGAAAGGCTTCGGAGAAGGTCTCTTCCGGGAGGGGCCAGATCCTCTCGGGCAGGAAGAAGGAATTGAGCCTCTTTCCCAGGAGGAGGCCGGGGTAGTCGCCGTGTTCCCGGGTGTACTTCAGCAACGAGAGAGCCCCTTTGTTCAGATAGCAGATCATGACTTTCATTATACCGGAAAGAGGAGCCGGGTTCAACGTTCCGGGGTTTGACTTTCTTCGGGGGGAGGGGTTAAATTATCGGGAAGTCCTGTGGTAGAACTTCGGGAGGAGAGACGATGGCGACAGATCTGGAGATCGCGAAGAGAGTGGCGCTGAAAGAGGTCGAGGAGATCGCGCGGGATGCGGGGATTCCCAGGGAGTACATCGAACCCTACGGGCGATACAAGGGGAAGGTCTCCCTCGACCTTTTCGAAAAGTTGGAGAAGAAACCTGACGGGAAGCTGGTCCTGGTCACGGCTATCACCCCTACCCCCGCCGGGGAAGGGAAGACGACGGTTTCCATCGGCCTCTCCTTGGCCTTCAACCGGATAGGGAAGAGGTGCGGAGTCGCCCTTCGAGAGCCCTCCATGGGGCCGCTCTTCGGGATCAAGGGCGGAGCGGCCGGAGGGGGGTGGTCCCAGGTTCTTCCCATGGAGGAGATCAACCTCCACTTCACCGGAGATATCCACGCCGTCAGCGCGGCCCACAACCTTCTGGGGGCGGTGATAGACAACCACCTCTTCCGGAGGAAGGAGCCCCTTCTCGACCCCCGGAGAATCGGTTGGCCCAGGGTCATGGACATGAACGACCGGGCCTTGAGAAACGTGATCCTCGGTTTGGGGGGGAAGGAAAACGGAGTCCCCCGGGAGGGGAGCTTTTCCATCACCGCCGCCTCTGAGGTCATGGCCGTCCTCTGCCTCTCCAGGAACTACGAAGAGCTCAAGGAGAGACTCTCCAACATCTACGTGGGCGCAACCTACGGGAACGAACCGGTCTTTGTCAGAGACCTCAAGGTTCAGGGGGCCATGGCTGCGGTTCTCAAGGATGCCCTGAAACCGAACATTGTCCAGACCACAGAGAACACTCCCGCCTTCGTTCACGGGGGACCCTTCGCCAACATCGCCCAGGGGGCGAACTCGGTCCTGGCGACCCAGCTGAGCATGAAGCTCTTCGATGTGACCGTCACCGAGGCGGGATTCGGTTGTGACCTCGGAGCGGAGAAGTTCTTCGACATCGTCTGCCGTTACGGCGGTTTCGCCCCTTCCGCGGTGGTCCTCGTCGCGACGGTACGGGCCTTGAAAATGCACGGGGGTAAGGCGTTGGCGGATTTGAAGAGCCCCGACGTGGAGGCTCTCAAGAGGGGCCTGGAGAACCTCGGCAAGCAGATGGAAAACGCCGCTCTCTTCGGAGTGCCCGTCGTCGTTGCCGTCAACCGTTTCGGAAGCGACAGCGAAGAGGAACTGGAGACGGTCCGGGAGTACGCGCGGGAGAAGGGGATCCCTGCGGAGGTCGTGGATGTCTGGGGGCAAGGGGGAGACGGCGCCGTCACTCTTGCCGAGAGGGTTTGGCAAGAAGCTCAAAGGCCCTCCCGAGCGACCCCGCTCTACCCGTTGGAGATGCCTCTGGAAGAGAAGATCCGATGTGTCGCAGGAAAGGTCTACGGAGCCCGAGACGTGGCCTTCACCTCCCAGGCGGAAGCGGACCTGAAGAGAATCAAGGGTTACGGTTTCGACTCCTTGCCTGTCTGCATAGCCAAGACCCAGAAGTCGCTCTCCGACAACCCCGCCCTCCTGGGGCGCCCCAGAGAGTTCACCCTGACTGTTCGTGGGGTCAACCTCTCCTCAGGGGCTGGCTTCGTCGTTCCCGTCACGGGGGAGATGCTTCTGATGCCCGGGTTGCCTAAGACTCCCGCCGCGGAGGTCATCGACATCCTTCCGGACGGGGAGCTTTTGGGAATCTTCTGATCCCCCTCTCAGGGAAGAGGGCTCGAAGGGGGCTGGAGGAAGGAGCCTGTTCCCAGGGTTTCCCTCACCTTCCTTGTCAGCTCCTGCAGGGAGAAGGGCTTCTGGATAAAGTTCACCTCTTCGTCCAGAACGCCGTGGTGGGCGATGACGTCGGCCGGATAACCTGAAGAGAAGAGGACCTTTATGTCCGGAACAAGGGAGAGGATCTCCTTGGAAAGGTCTCGACCGTTCATCTCCGGCATGACCACATCGGTCATGAGGAGCCGGATTCGCTCCGATGACTCTTTGGCGATAGTCAAGGCCTCGGCGGGGGAGGAGGTCGCCAGGACCGTGTACCCTTGGCTTTCCAGCATAGTCCTGGTGATTTCCAGAATCTCGGTTTCGTCTTCCACCAGAAGAACCGTCTCGTTGCCCTGGGGAGGCTCTCCCTGGGGAATCCTTCTCTGAAGCTTGGCGGTGTCGCCCCGGTAGAAGGGGAAGAAAATCGTGAAGACCGTTCCCTGAGAGGGGACGCTGGTAACATCGATGAACCCTTTGTTCTGCTTGACGATTCCGTAGACCATGGCCAACCCGAGGCCCGTTCCTTTTCCCATCTCCTTGGTCGTGAAGAAAGGCTCGAAGAGGTTGCTCAGGGTCTTCTCGTCCATCCCGCAGCCGGTGTCGCTGACGGTCAACTGAACGTACTGACCGGGAACGGATCCGGGGTGGCTGGAGCAGTAGCGTTCGTCCAGGGAGGAGTTCTTCGTCGCTATGGTGATGTCGCCGATCCCGTGGATGGCATCCCTGGCGTTGACACAAAGGTTGGCCAAGATCTGGTCGATCTGAGTCGGGTCCACCTTGATGGGGCCGAGGCTTCGGGAGGGAAGCCAGATGAGCTTGATATCCTCCCCGATGAGCCTGTGGAGGATCGTGAGCATTCCCTCCACGGTCTCGTTCAGGTCGAGAACCTTGGGAGAGACGGTCTGTTTGCGGGCGAAGGCGAGAAGTTGGCGGGTCAGGTCCGCGGAACGTTCCGCCGCCTTGCGGATACTCTGCAGGTCCGCGGCCAGTTTCTGATCCGGATCAATCTTGCGCAGGGCCAGCTCTGCATGGCCAAGGATCACGCCCAGCATGTTGTTGAAGTCGTGGGCGACCCCTCCGGCCAAACGGCCTATGGATTCCATCTTCTGGGCCTGGGTCAGTTGGCCCTGCAGCTTCCTCCTCTCCTCTTCGGCCCGCTTCCGATCGGTGATGTCCCTGACGATACTCCAGCGGTATCGCTCCCCCCCAGAGGGGTCCGAGGCCAGGAAGGTTTGGAGTTCTCCGGGGAAGGTCGTTCCATCCTTCCGTTTGTACTCCTTTTCGGAGAGGCCCGAGTATCCTTTCTGCAGGAGCCGGCGGTTCCAGATCTCCTCCCTTTCCCATGCCAGCCACTTCTCGGAGGTGATGACCGAGGGATCGGGCATGGCGAGAAGCTCATCCCTGGTGTACCCAAGCATTTTACAGAAAGATGCGTTCGCGTCGAGAAACCTGCTCTGGTCGTTCAGGACGGCGATTCCGTCTCGGCTCCCCGTGAAGAGGAGGCGGTACTTCGCCTCGCTCTGTCTGAGGCTGAGGACCTTTTCGTTGAGCCGACGTTTAAGGAAGAGGGTGATAGCCGTCAGGCTCAAGAGAAGCAACAGGGCGAAGAGGGCGGTAAACTTCAGCCAGAAGAGAATCTCCGGGTTTGGTCCGACGTAGAGGTCGAAAGCGATCCAGCGTTTGCGGACCCTTTCCAGCTCTTTCTCGGAGATTGTTGCCAAGGCCTTCTGGATGGCGCTGAAGAGAAGGGGGTACCTCTTGCTGACGGCGATTCTCCAGGCGAAGGAGTAGTCGGTTTTCCCTGAGACCCGTAGGTTCGGGATCCCCTCCTTGGCCACATAGTATGCCGCGACGGCCAAGTTTTCAACGAAGGCGTCCACTTGGCCGAAGGAGAGGCGGTGTAAGCCTTCGGGGACGTTCTTGACCGGAACGATGTTGGACAGCCCCTGTTGCAGGAGGTACTGCTCCGTGGCGTATCCGGAGACCACGGCGACCCTTCGCTTCCTGAGGTCCTTGAGGGAGAGTTCCACAGGAAAGGGCTGTGAGGAGGTGATGATGACGACCTGAGCCGTTGCGTAGGGGGCCGAGAAGAAGGCGTACTTCTCCCTCTCCGGAGTCGCGACTATGGTGGGGGCGACGGCGCAACCGCCGTTTTTCAAGGAGAGCAAGTGGCTGTGCCAATCCGAAGAGGGCTTCTTCTGAAAGGTGACGCCCAACCGCTCCTCAAGAATCTGAACGATATCCGCGGCCATCCCGGTGAAGGTGCCGGAGGGGGAGGCAAACTCGATGGGGGGAAACTCAACGTTGAAGAAGAGGGTTAAGGCCTCAGGGTGAAGGGCCAACCAACTCCTCTCCTCTTCGGTGAGCTTAACGGTGGGGGCGGCCGTCTTGCTCTTCGGGAAGGGGGGAGAGGAGAGGAGAAGGGCGGTCAACATCAGGAAGAGAAGAGGGAATCTCAGGAGGGTGGTCACAGGTTTCACCATCGCTTCTTACGTAGCCTTCCCTGAAGAACGCCTCTTTTCAGAGGCCCTTTCCCGAAGAACGGAACCGGGGCCGCGGGAAAGGGGGAGGAGGAGAGGGTTTTCAAGGGGAGTCTATCTTCGGGCCAGCCCTTGGGCGAACCTTTTTAGAAGTTCTTCTCCCAGGAGAGGATCCGGGGAGAGGACGCCGAGGACACTCTTGTCCAGGACCTTCAAGAGAACGGTTCCGTTGAAGGGATCCTCGAGGCGGACGGTTTCCCCCCTCGCAGGGGAGAGATCCTTCACCTGGGGGGCGATTCGGTTCCACTCTTTCAGAACCAAGGCGGCCTCTTCGGGAGTCCCTTTCTCGGAGAGGAAGAGACGGTACGTTTTCCCTTCCAGGGAGTATTCGGCGGAGAAGAAGCGGGAGAGAAAGGGGTGGCCCAGGAAGTTTTCGAGAACGTAGGTCTCCGATCGAGAGCGCTTATCCTCTTGGGGGAAGGCGTTAAGAAGGGAGGGGAGAGAGGAGGGAGCGGGGAGCCTTTCGGCAACCCTTCGGGCGATCCTCTCCAGGAAGAGAACCGGCCGCTCGTCGACGCGGCCCATGAGGGAGAGCTTGACGTAAAAGGGGCCCTTGGTGAAGTTGAAGATCTTCTCCTCGCCGTAACCTTCGGCTCCGACGGGGAAGTACTCTCCCTCCCTCGGCCTCTCTTGGCTGTACATGCCGAAGGCGTTCTCCGGCGAACCCTGGTCGTAGAGCTCCAGAGTCACCTCCGCGTTGGAGGGGTACTTGTAGTGGACCAGAGTCAGCTCCTTGAAGCCGTAGGCAAGGAAGAGGTCCGAGGCGCCGTCGATATATTCGTAGAGGTTTTCCGGGGCGTAGGAGGCGGGCTTGTCCCGTTCCGCTCCCGGGAGGTCGGGAAGGAGGGAGAGGTTCTGGCCTGCCAGCAAGATCGGGCAAAGAAGGAAGAGAAACCGGAAGAGTCGCATCATCTCCTCACCTCCTTAGGCGAGCATCCCTTCCGGTACGCTCTTCAGGGGGAGAAGCTCTTGGACCCTGCCACGGATGTCGAATCCCTTGGCGCAACGGACCGAGCACTCCCCACAGCCTTGGCAGGGGTTGTCGGCGACCTTCGAGGCGATGACCATCTCCTGGGCCAGGGCCAGGTTCCTGTAGCCGTAGGCGTACATGTAACCCCTCATCAGTTCGGGGATGGGAAGGTTATGGGGGCATTGGGGGAGGCACACTTCGCACTGCTGGCAGAAGAGGCCCGCCGCTTCGGGGGGAGGGGTGAGGGCCTTTCTTTCGTCCATGGTCATGGCAGGGTTCTTCATGACCTCCAGGTTCATCCTTAGCTGCTCGAAGGTGGTGATGCCGGGGATGGCGGTCGAGACGTTCTTGTCCGCCAGAACCCATTTCAAGGCCGCCCTCATGTCGATAGGCTTGCTCTTCTCCTTGTCCCAGTAGACTCCTGCCTGGGTCTTCATGGCGATGATTCCGACGCCCTTCGCCGCGCATCTGGCGATGGCAGCCTTGACCTCTTCCCTGTGGTCTTGTCGGAAGTTGTAGGCTGTGAGGACAACGTCGTGAACACCCCCTTCCAGCACGGCGTCCATCACGACGGGTTCGTTGCTGTGGGTGGAAACGCCGAGCCAGTGGGCTCTCCCATCTTTTTTGAGCCTCTCCATGGCCTTGAGGAGGGGTTCGTAGAGGGCTGCCTCTTTGGTGCTGACCCCGTGGAGGTAGAGGATGTCCACGTAATCAAGCCTGAGCCTCTTGAGGCTCAGATCAAAGCGTTGCAGGAACTCGTCGGGGGAGGCTTCGGGAAGGAAACGGCCGGTCTGCCGGTCCATGGGGCCGCCGGGGACCTTCGTGGCCAGGAAGAAAGAGCCTCTCTTGCGTTCTTTCAGGACCTCGCCGAGCATCTCTTCGTTCCGTCCCCGCTGGTAGACGTGGGCCGTGTCGAGGAAGGTGATTCCCGCGTCCAAGGCCGCCGCGACAAGGTTCGGGTTGTCGGAGTTCATGACCCCCATACTCACGGTAGGGAGAGAGATCCCGGTCCTGCCGAGGAGCCGTTGAGGGAGAGTCGCTTTCGGAGTCTCTCCGGTGGCCTTCTCCTGCGCGCCAAGGGGTGAAAGAAAGCCGAGACCCGCGAGGCCGGCCAACCCGGTCTTGAGGAAATCCCGGCGGGGAAAACCTTCTTGCCTCTCTTTAGGCTTCATCGTTCTTCTCCTTCGTTGTATTGGGGACGTTCGCTCCGTTTCGCAAGAGCGCCAGGTTTATTTCGAAGAGGGGAGAGGGGAGAAGGTCTTCGAGGGCCTTCTCGTAGTGTCCGCTCTCGATCATTGGGACGAGGCCCAAGCGGGCGATCTCGCTCAGGAGGGCGATGTTCTGTGTCCGGGGGTCCTTGAGGCCGGGGTTGAAGACCCGGAGGACCTGGAGAGAACGTCTCTGGGCCTCGTCGACCACGAGGGATTCGTTGGGGAGGAGTCCTCCCAGACGAACGGGAAGGGGCTGCCACTGGGCGTCGTAGTAGGCCAACACGCCCCCGTCCTTCAGGTAGGAGTTCATTGCCCGGAAGGCCTCGTGCCGCTCCAGGGCGATCACCATGTCCGCCCCTCCCTTGGGGACCAGGGGGGAATGGGCTCCCGGGCCGAGGCGAAGGTGGGAGGAGACGGTTCCTCCCCGCTGGGCCAAGCCGTGGGTGTCGACTCCAAGGACCTGGATCCCCGCGTAGTCCGCCGCCCTCAGGAGGGTCTCCGAGAGAAGGCCGATTCCTTGACCTCCGACGCCGACGAGGTAGATGTTGAAGGGACTCTTCACGGCTTCTCCTCTTGCGGGGAGGGCTCGCCCTTCAAGGAGAGGGCCTGGGCCGAACAGACCGAGAGACAGGAGCCATCGCCGATGCAGAGGTCCGGGTGAACCTCCGCCCGATCTCCGGTCTCCTGGAAGCTCGGACAGCCAAACTCCCGCAGACAGGTGCGGAGGCTTGAGCACTTCTCGGGGTCGACAACGGCGAAGGCCTTCCGTTTCTTCCCGGCCCTTCTCTGCTCACGGGTAAGCTTCAACATGCAGGGGTGCTTGGCGATGACAACCTTGAACCCCTCTTCCGAGAGGGCCTCTTGCATGGCCTTGGTGAGCTCGTTCTGGTTGTAGGCGTCCACTTCCCGGAGAGAACGCACTCCCAGCCCTTCCAGGAGACTGCGCAGAGGGATTCTCTCGGTGGGGCCGGCGAAGTTCCTCCCCGTGCCGGGGTGGTCTTGGTGACCGGTCATGGCGGTTGTTCCGTTCTCCATGATCACCAGGGTGAAGTTGTGCTTGTTGAAGAGGGCGTTGACGATCCCCGGGAGTCCCGAGTGGAAGAGCGTCGAATCCCCGAGGAAGGCGACGACCCGCCGGCTTTCGTTGAAGAGTGACAACCCTGCGGCGGTGCCGCAGGAGTGGCCCATGCAGAGAAGGACCTGACCGACCCTGTAGGGGGGGAGAGAGCCGAGGGTGTGGCAGCCGATGTCGGCCACGGTGATGTCCTCCTCTCTCAGGGCCCTCTTAATAGCGAAGAAGGCGGAACGGTGACCGCACCCGGGGCAGAGTTGGGGAGGACGGTTGGGGAAGGGGAGACGGGCTTCGGAGAAGGGCTCTTCAGGAACCATCTCGGGCCAGAGGCGGTTCAAGATTCCTCCCACCTTCTCGGGGGTGTACTCACCGATCCACTCCTCAGGATCCTCTTTCCCCAGAATCTTGACAGAGAGGCCCCTCTTCTGGGCTAAGGCACGGATCTCCTGTTCCAGGAAGTCGTCCAACTCCTCCAGAACCTTGACCTCCTCGTGGCAGGCGAGGAAGGAGGCCACCTTCTCCTCCTCCAAAGGGTGAACGAGGCCGAGCTTGAGAATGTCCGGCTTCTTGGGGCTTCTCTCCAGGACGTCCAGGAGGGAGAGGGTGGGAAGGCCGGCGGTGATCACCCCTTGGGAGGGATTTCCGTTCTGGAAGGTTCTGTTGAGGGTGACGAGCTCCTCCTCTTCCGTCAGAGAGCGCAGCTTCTCCAGGGCCCGTCGTTTGAGGGGGAAGACCGAGTCGGCCAGGGGGATGTAGGGTCCTCGGGAGGGGCTGAAGAGGGGGGCGCCCGGACTCCCTTGAGGGGTCCAGGTTGCGAAGTTCACCCGGGACTTGGCGTGACAGACATGGGTCGTGAGGCGGAGGATCACGGGCATCCTCCGCTTTCTGGAGAGGAGGGCCGCTCTCAGGAAGAAGTCGTAGCTCTCCTGGGGGGAGGCTGGTTCGAGGAGAGGAGTGTAGGCCATCCTGGCGAAGTGACGGTTGTCTTGCTCGTTCTGGGAGGAGTTGGCTCCCGGGTCGTCCCCGAGAACGATCACGAGGCCTCCGGTCAGTTCCATCAGGGAGAGCTGAACAAAGGTGTCGGCGGCGACGTTGAGGCCGACGCTCTTGAAGAAGACGACCGAGAGATGTCCGTTCAGGGAGGCTCCGAAGGCTACCTCCAGGGCCACCTTCTCGTTGGTGGAGAATTCGAAGCGGAAAGGGCGTCTCTCCTGGGGAAGGGCCTCGATCGCCTCGGCGATCTCCGGAGTGGGGGACCCAGGATAGGAAGAGACGGAGCGAACCCCCGCCTCCATCATGGCCCTTACCAGGGCCGTGTTCCCCATCACAATTTCCGAGAAGGGGCCGGGAAGAAGCAAGGTATCAGCCAAACTCTTCATGGTTAATACAAAATCTACGCCAAGAGAACGCCTTTGTCCAGCCTTTGAGAGAAGAGAAGCCCGCTTCCGGGAGTCCTGGCTCCCCTTCACAACAAAGACGCCGAAGGGGAGAGGAGGGAGGACTAGCGCGAGCGGGAGAGGAGTTCGTTGATCGCCTTGGCGGCGACCCTCCCCTGGCCTATGGCCAGAGTGACCGTGGCCGAACCGAGAACGATGTCGCCTCCCGCGTAGACACGCTCCAGGGATGTCCGGCACTCATCGTTGACGAGGATCCTTCCCCACTTGTCGGTCTCCAGATGCGGAGTCGTCTGCTTGATCAAGGGGTTGGACTCGTTGCCGATGGCGACGATGACCGAGTCCACCTCGACGATCTCTTCGCTTCCGGGGATGGCCACAGGGCTTCTTCGTCCCGAAGAGTCCGGCTCTCCCAGGGTGTAGTGGAGGATCTCCATTCCTCGGACGCAGCCGTTCCGGTCGCCGAGAATCTTCTTGGGGTTGGCCAGGAGACAAAAACGGATCCCCTCCTCCTTGGCGTGGGCGATCTCTTCGAGCCTGGCGGGCATCTCCTTCTCCGTTCTTCGGTAAAAGATGGAGACGCTCTCGGCCCCCAGCCTCAAGGCCATACGGGCCGAATCCATGGCAACGTTCCCCCCCCCTAAGACGGCGACCCTTCGAGAAGGGTAGAGGGGCGTTTCCGCATTCTCTCTGTCCGCGGCTTTCATCAGGTTCGCCCGGGTGAGGTACTCGTTGGCTGCGAAGACTCCGACCAGGTTCTCCCCTTCGATGTTCATGAACTTGGGGAGGCCGGCTCCGGTTCCGACGAAGGCGGCGTCGAAGCCGTCTTTCTCCAGGAGATCCTGTAGTTTCCTGGTTCGGCCGACCAGGTAGTTTCTCTTCAATTCGACTCCCATGGCGAGGAGGAGATCGACCTCATCTTGAACGATGCTCTTGGGGAGACGGAATTCGGGGATCCCGTAGACTAAGACTCCGCCGGCTTTCTGAAAAGCCTCGAAGATAGTGACGCTGTGCCCCTCCTTCCTGAGGTCTGCGGCGACGGTGAGGCCCGCGGGGCCGCTTCCGATGACGGCGACTCTCTTCCCCGTGGAGGCCTTGACCGGGGGGATTGCCCGCTCTTTGTGCTCTCTCTCCCAGTCGGCGACGAACCGTTCGATTCTGCCGATGGCGACGGATTTGTCGGGGTCTTTCAAAGCCTTTCCCACGGTACAAAGCTTCTGGCATTGACTCTCCTGAGGACAGACCCGACCGCAGACCGCGGGGAGGAGGTTGCTTTGCCGGATGATGGCCAGGGCTTCCCGATAGCGCCCCTGAGCGGCCTCTTTTATGAAGCTGGGGATGTCGATCCGCACGGGACAGCCTTCGACGCAGGGAGCGTTTCGGCATTGAAGACAACGGAGAGCCTCGAGTCGGACCTGCTCTTCGAAGTAGCCCAAGGCCACCTCGTGCATGTTGAGGCGGTTATGGGGGTCCTGTACAGGCATCTCCTGAGGGGGGATGGAGAGGCGCGCGGAGTTGTCGGGGCTCGTTCCCAGCCGTTGAAGGAGCCGGGCCGCTTCCTGCCAGAGGCCCTGGTCCTTGGCACGGGCTTGGGCCTTCTCGAAGGCGGCGATCTTCGCGTCCAAAAGGCAAGAGTGGTCGGACTCTTCACTCTCCCGGTAGGTTCCCATCCTCAGGATCATGTTGTCGAAATCGACCAGGTTGCCGTCGAACTCGGGACCGTCGACACAGACGAACTTCGTTTTTCCTCCCACGCTTACCCGGCATCCCCCGCACATTCCCGTTCCGTCGATCATGATCGTGTTCAGGGAGACCGTGGTGGGGATGGCGAAAGGTTTCGTAACCGCCGCGCACCCTTTCATCATCTCGGCGGGACCGATCGCGAAGACCTTGTCGGGCTTAGGATCCCGGGAGCATAACTCCCTCAAGGGCTCCGTCACAAACCCCCTTCGCCCTTTGGACCCGTCGTCTGTGCAGAGGATGAACTCATCCGCCAAGGCCCGGATCCTCTCCTCCATGATGAGAAGGTTCTCACTCTTGGCTCCGGCGATGAAGATCAGGCGGTTGCCCGCCCTCTTCATGGCTTCGGCGATAGGGAAGAGAGGGGCCGTCCCGATGCCGCCGCCGACGCAGACAACGGTTCCCAAACGCTCGATCTTGGTGGGGGAACCGAGGGGGCCGAGAAGGTTCTCCACGGTCTCTCCCTCCCTCATGGAGGTGAGCCCCTTGGTCGTCTTCCCGATGGCTTGGACTACCAGGGTGATGGTTCCCGCGTCGGCGTCGGCGTCGGCGATGGTCAGGGGAATCCTTTCGCCGAACTCTGTGTTGGTCTGAACGACGACAAACTGTCCGGGCTTGCGCTCTGCGGCGATCAAAGGGGCCTCGATTACCAGCAGAAAAACCTTGGAAGAAAGCTCGATCCGCTTAACGATTCTGTTCAATTCTTATCACCCTGTGTTGACAAAGTTCATAATAGTTTCATAATAACTACACTTTGTCAAACAAAAAGGGTTTTCATTCCCTTTTCCCCTCCCGGATTCTCTCGTCCCAGAGAAGTCCGGGCTCCTGTTTAAAAGGGGTACCCTCTTCCCCCTTTGGGTGTAGGATAGAGGATGATGGAAACCTGTCGGCTTTTGAAAGAGAGCCTCTGCGAGGCTCGGTTCGTTGTCGCCCTTTCCGGGGCGGGTCTCTCTACGGCGGCGGGGATTCCCGATTTCCGGGGGAAGGAGGGGGTCTACGCCAAGGGGCTCTACGATCCCTACAAGACCTTCGATATCGGCTACTTCCGTCAAGACCCTTCCCATTTCTTCCGCTTCGCCAAGGAGTTCTTCTCCGTTTACGACAAGATTCGGCCTACCAGAGGGCACCTCTTCCTCAGCGCCCTGGAGAGGGAGGGGAAGCTGAAGGCGGTGATCACCCAGAACATCGACGGGCTCCACCAACTGGCGGGTTCCCAAAAGGTGACGGAGATTCACGGCAGCTTCTTCAAGGGCCACTGCCTCGCTTGCGGCAGGGAGTATCCCTTCCAGTGGATGAGGGAGACCCTGAGGGAGAGAGAGGAGCTCCGGTGTGAATGCGGGGGGGTGGTCAAGCCGGACATCGTCTTCTTCGGGGAGGCTGTGGAGGGTCTCTCGGAGGCTGAGGATTTGGCCCGACGCGCCGATCTCTTCCTTGTCATGGGCTCGTCCCTCACGGTTCAGCCGGCGGGGTTCCTTCCTCGGCTCTGCTCCGGGAAGGTGGTGATCCTCAACCAGGGGGACGTGAACTTCCCGCAAGAGAGAACCTTCCTCCGCTTCGATCAGCCTATAGACCGGGTCGTGGAGAGTCTTGGGTATTGACCAACCCTTGACCCCTCACCCGGGGAAACCTATAATAGAATCTGACCGGCCCGATTCCCCTCAGGGGCCCGGTGAGTGAGGTGGGGCATGAAAAAGCTTCTCTCTCTTCTGGTCGTTCTTCTCTTGGTCTCCTCCCTTGCCGCCCAAGAGAAAGAGAACTGTTTTACCGTGGCTGTAGGGAAACGGGCCACTCAGGACGGATCGGTTCTCCTGGCCCACAACGAGGACGATCCGGGGGATTACCTCCTCAACCTGCGTAGGATTCCCTCCCGGACTCTGGAGGAGAGCGACGAGCCCTTCTTGGAGAAAGGCCCTCTGGCGGGGAGAACCACGCTTCAGGAGGTCCTCTGGTTCGAAGTGCCGGAGATCGATTTCGCGGACTCCTTCGTGAACGAGAAGGGTGTCGTGGTCGTCTCCAACGCCTGCCCCTCCCGGGAAGACAGGGAGGATGTGACCGACGGAGGAGTGGGGTATCTCCTGAGAAGGCTGGTCATCGAGAGGGCCCGTAGCAGTCGTGAGGCCGCGGAAACGGCGGGCAAGCTCATCGAGGCCTTCGGTTACACCTCTTCGGGACGGACCTACACCTTCGCGGACAAGAACGAGGCTTGGATCCTGGCCGTCGTCAAAGGCCGCCGGTGGGTCGCCCAGAGGGTCCCCGACGACGGGGTCGTGGTCGTTCCCAACCACTACGTCCATCGGGAGGTGAACCTTGAGGACAAGGCCAACTTCATGGGCTCTCCCGATCTGATCTCCTATGCCCGGGAGAGGGGGTGGTATGACCCCGACCGGGACGGAGCCTTCGATTTTTCGAGAGCCTATGGGCAACCGAGCCCCAAGGACTTTTCCGTCAACACCCTGCGCCGCTGGCGAGGGGTCAGCCTGATCACGGGCAAGAGCTGGGATGAGAAGGGCTCCTTCCCCTTCTCAGTCAAGCCGGGGAAACCTTTAAAAATCGAGGATTTGACCTCTCTCCTCAGGGACCACTACGAGGGGACGAACTACGACGAAAGTGACGGGTACAAGAGGGGAAACCCTAACACCACGGCTCAACGGACAATCTGCACGGCTTCCACGAAGTATGCCCTGGTGGCCCATCTTAGGGAAGACCTCCCCGAAGGGACCGGAAGCCTTCTCTGGCTGGCTCCCGGGCGTCCGGACAGCGCCTTCTTCTTGCCTGTCTGGTTTGGAGCCCCCCTTCCCGAGGGGGTCGGGGTCGGCGGGGAGGGGACGGCCAACTCCTACGAAGAACTGCTTAAGCAACATTTCGACGGAAGCGAGATTCTCAGGGAGCGGCACACCCTTGCGTGGGCGCTTCAGAGGAGATGGGAGAGGTATCTGGATAAGGCCTATGGGGAGAGGATTCTCCCCTTCCGGGGTCTCGCCGGAGAGTGGGAGGGGGCTCTCATGAGGCTTCGCAGCGATGTGGAAAAGGCCTCCTGGGACCTTTGCAAGCAGGATCCTCCGGCGGCGCGTTTCCTTCTGGGAATTTTTATGGAGGGGATTCTTCAGAGCTGGCAGACGAAGATGGAGGGTCTGTTAACCAGGGAGGAGTGAAGAAGGTCAGCCGTTCTTCGTCAGATCGTGGATCTCCGACATCGAAGGGAGCTCTTCGAGTCCTTTCAGGCCAAAGGTCTCTAGAAACCGCGGGGAGGTTTCGTAGAGGAGGGGGTTGCCGGGAAGCTTCTTCCTGCCGGCGATGGTGACGAGCTCCGCCTCAAGCAGTTGTTTCATGATGTAGGAAGATTGGGTCCCCCGAAAGAAGGAGATCTCTCTCATGGTGACGGGCTGTTTGTAAGCGATGATGGCCAGGGTTTCCAGGGCGGCCTTGGAGAAGCGGAGCTCCTTCTTGAGGCCGAAGAAGCCCTGAAGGTAGGGAAAGAGCTCCTGACGCGTCGTGAAACGGAAGCCTCCGGCGACCTCCTCGAGAAGAAGGGCCGAACCCTTCTCGTATCCCTCCCGGATTTCGAGGAAGAGGGAGTCCACATCCTCCTGGGAGAGCGTGGGGAAGAAGCGATAAAACTCCTCTCTGGTTACAGGTCTCTTGGCGAGGAAGAGGATGGCCTCCATGACCCGCCGAACCCCTTCGGGGGGCAGAGAGGAGGTATCAACGGGCACGGTTCTCCTCGCTCTTGCGGAGCGCTCCGGCGGGGAAGAGGAGAATCTTGCCGAAACAGCTCTCTTGAAGTGCCACGACCTTATGCTTGCGGACGAGTTCCAGAAGGGCGAAAAAGGTGAAGAAAGCCAGCTCCGTCTCGTTGATGGCGAGGAAGTGCTCGGTGAAGTCCAGACAAGAGGTGCGTTTCACGAGATCGTTGAGCTCCTTGACAAGCTGAACCAGCTCGGCTTTGCGTTGGGTCGGCCTGTAGGGGGCCTCCTCTTCCTGATCCCGGAGGAGCTGGAAGAAACTCTTGGCAAGGAGGAAGAGGCTGACCGGGTAGACTTCCACCTCCGGCTCCTCCTCCAAGGGAAGTCGAACCGGGAAGCGGCGTCCTTCTTCCCGAAAGCGTTCGACTAGGAGCTCCCGAACCTTGGTGATCACCTCGAAGTGTTGGAGCTGTTCGACCAGGGAGAGCTCCTCCCGGGGAAGATCTTCCCCCTCTTCATCGGCCTTCTGGACAGGAAGGAGGGCCTTGGACTTGAGGTAGATCAGGGAAGCGGCGACTTCGAGGAAGTCCGCCTCCCTGTCGATGTTGATTCTCTCCTTCAGGGCCAAGATTCGAAGGTACTCCCGGAGGATCTCCGAGAGGGAGAGCTCCCGGATTTCCAATTCCTGCTTCTTCACGAGGAAGAGGAGCAGGTCGAAGGGGCCTTCGTAGTTTTCGGTCTTGACGATATACTCTTCGCTCATCGGAACTTCATGGCGTCGAAGACCTCGTTCATGGTGGCCTCCGCCGTCTTGGCGGCTCTCCGGTTCCCTTCCTGGAGGATCTCTTCCAGGGCGGCGGGGTCGTTTTCCCATCGGGCCCTACGCTCCTTGATAGGGACGAGTAGTGTCTCCAGGTTGTTCAGGAGCATCTTCTTACACTCCAGGCACCCCATGGAGGCGGTGGTGCACCCTTGCCGGATCTTGTCCATCTCCTCCTGGGTGGAGAAGGCCTTGTGGTAGTCGAAGGCCGGGCAGTCTTCGGGGACCCCGGGGTCGCTCTTCCGTTTGCGCCTGGTGTCGGTGACCATGGGAAGGATCTTCTGCCGAACATCGGCGAAGTCATCCTTGAGGTAGATGGCGTTTCCGTAGCTTTTGCTCATCTTCCTCCCGTCCAGCCCTGGAAGCCTGGGAGTCTTGGTGAGGAGGGCCTGAGGCTCCGGGAAGATCTCCCCGTAAAAACCGTTGAAGCGTCTGGCCACTTCGCGGCAGAGTTCGATGTGGGAGACCTGATCCTCTCCGACGGGGACGAAACTGGCCTTGTAGAGAATCACATCCACCGCCTGGAGGAGAGGGTAGCCGAGGAAGCCGTAGGAGTCTATCTCCTTGCTCTTGAGCTGAACGATCTGCTCCTTGTAGGTGGGAACCCGCTCGAGCCAACCGAGGGGGGTCGTCATGGAGAGGAGAAGGTGGAGTTGATAGTGGCCGGGGACATGGGCGTGGTCGAAGATCACCGACTTCTCAGGATCGATTCCCACGCTGAGCCAGTCCATGAGGATCTCCCTCGTGAAGGGGCGGATCTTCGAGGAGTCCGCGTACTCCGTGGTGAGGGCGTGGAGGGAGGCGATGAGAAAGTAGTTGTTGTAACGGTCCTGAAGGGAGACCCAGCTTTGCAGGGCGCCCACAAGATGGCCAAGATGGAGGGGGCCGGTGGGCCTCATCCCGCTGACGACGCACTTTTTATCCATTTCGTTTCACCCCAAAAGGAGAAAGAAGAGTCTAAGCATCGGGTTAAGGTAGAGATCCAGAACATGGGTGTAGAGGAGAACCAGGAGGATGAGGAAGCCGAAGGGCCGGATCTTGTCGAAGGTGAAGGCGGCCTTGGGGGGGAGGAGTCCGGAGACGACGTTCCCTCCGTCCAGAGGGGGGATCGGGAAGAGGTTGAAGAGGCCGAGCACCGCGTTGATCACGAAGAGCTGAAGGAAGATGAAGGTGAGCGCGCCGGGGATGGAACCGGTGAAGAGGCCCCTGCCGAGGGAGGCGAACTTGAGCATCGGATCGTAGAGGAAGAGGAGCCTGAGGGCGATCGCCGAAAGAAAGGCCGTGAAGAAGTTGGAGAGGGGGCCGGCCAAGGCTACCAGGGCGAGCTTCCGGCGGATCGGGGACTCGAAGTTCCGAGGGTTGACCATCACGGGTTTGGCCCAACCGAAGATGGGGAGGCCGGCGATGGCCAGGAAGAGGGGAATCAGGAGGGAACCGAAGAGGTCGAGGTGGGCCACCGGGTTCAGGGTGATCCTCCCTTCCAGCTCAGGGGTTGGGTCTCCGAAACGGTTTGCCGCCCAGCCGTGGGAAGCCTCGTGGAGGGAGACCGCGAAGATGACCGCGGCGATCTGGGTGACGATGGTAACGATCTTGAAGTCCATGACCTAGAAGGATAACAGAGGGGGGGGGCTTTGTCAACGGAGAGGGCGTGAGTCCAGGGGAGAGAGGGCCCTTACGCCCTCTTCTTGACAATTCTTTAGGGGAGGGTAGAATGGAGCCATGAAGCTGGACGGCGAGATTTTTCTGAGCGAGATCCGTCAAAAGCGGGTCATGGATAAGAGGGGACACTCTCTGGGGACTCTGATGGACCTCTCCGTTCGGGCGGGAGAGTCTTTTCCCCTGGTCGAGGGTTTTCTCGTGGCCCGGGGCAAGGAGAGGTTCCTCCTCCCCTGGGAGGAGGTGGAGGTTCTCAACCGAGAGCTTCTCCTCTGCCGTTCCAACGAGGGAAACGGGTACCCCCCTCCCCCCACCGAGGGGATCTACGCCTTCCGGGACCTCATGGACAAGCAGATCGTGGACATCAACGGCGCCAAGGTCGTTCGAGTCAACGACGTCAAGGTCAAGGAGATGAAGGGGGAGCTGACGATCATCGCCGTTGACGTCGGTTTCCGCGGGTTGCTCAGAAGGATGGGGGTGAAGAGACGCCTTGGCCGTTACTGGAAGGGTCTGGTCTCCTCGATCCCCTACAGGTTAATCGGTTGGCAGTACATCCAACCCCTGGAGCCGAGCATCAACCACCTTGTCCTTAAACTCTCCAAGGAGCAGACCGTCCATCTCCACCCATCGGAGTTGGCGGAGATTCTCACCCAGATACCCGCGGAGAATCAGGACGCCCTCCTGGACTCCATGGATATCGACAAGATCGCCGACACGATACCCGAGATGGACGACAAGAACCAGGTGGCCCTGGTAGAGAGGATGACCACAGAGAAGGCGGCGGACATCCTGGAGGCCATGTCCCCCGACGACGCGGCGGACATCCTGGGGGACCTCTCGGACAAGAAGGCCGAAGAGATCATCGAGGAGATGGAGGAAGAGGACGCCCAGGAGGTCAAGGACCTCCTCCAGCACGAAGAGGACAGCGCAGGCGGTCTCATGACGACGGAGTACTTCGCCGTCACCCCTTTCACCACCGTGGCGGAGACCTTCTCCCAGCTCAGGACCGAGCTGGAGGATGTGGAGACGATCAACGACATCTACGTCATCGACGAGGGGGAGCGTCTCATGGGTTCCTTGACCCTGCGGGAACTCTTCCTACGCAACGGCGAGGACAAGGTCGCCCAGTTCATGCACCGAAGGCTGATCTTCCTGACCCCGGAATCCGACGGCATGGAGGCGGCCCGGATGATGGCCAAGTTCAACCTTCTCTCCCTTCCGGTGGTGGACAAAGAGAAGCGCCTCTTGGGGATCATCACCGTAGACGACATCCTCGAGTTCCTTCTCCCTTCCGTCAAGAAACGAAAGAGGTTCTGAGATGGTCTTGCCTCTGAAGAGGGGGCTGAAGAGGGTGGGGCTCTTCTTGGCCATCCTCGGTCCCGGCTTTATCACCTCCACGGCGGACAACGACGCCGGAGGAATCGCCACCTACGCGGTCGCCGGAGCCCAAGAGGGGTATGGGATGCTCTGGGCCCTCCTCTTGATTACCCTCTCCTTGGGGGTGATCCAAGAGATGTCCGCCCGGATGGGGCTAGTCACGGGACAAGGTTTAGGGGGGCTGATCCGGGAGAAGTTCGGCGTCAAGACGACGGTCTTCGCCATGGGGCTCCTGCTCTTTGCCAACCTCTTCGTGACGATCTCCAACTTCTCCGGTGTCGCCGCTTCTCTGGAGATCTTTCACATCCCCAGGTATGTCTCCGTCCCCCTGGCGGCGGCCTTGATCCTCCGTTTGATCATGAAGGGGAGCTACCGCTCCATCGAGAAGATCTTCCTCCTCTTCGCCCTCTTCTACTTCTCCTACGTCGTCTCCGGCTTCTTGGCCAAACCGGTGTGGGGAGAGGTTTGGAAGGGCTTTGTTCCGGCCTTCCGTTTCTCCTCTCCCGGGTACCTCGCCCTCTTCATCGCCTTCGTCGGTACGACGATCACCCCTTGGATGCAGTTCTACCTCCAGAGTTCGGTGGTGGACAAACGACTCACCGAAGAGGACCTTCCCTCCTCCACATTGGAGGTCTACATCGGGGCCTTCTTCACGGATTTCATCGACTTCTTCATCATCGTCGCCACGGCGGCGACCCTCTTCAAGAGCGGCGTCAGAGTGGAAAGCGCCTCCCAAGCCGCCTTGGCCCTCAAGCCTCTGGCGGGTCCCTACTGTATGGCCCTCTTCTCCTTCGGCCTCCTGAACGCCTCGATTCTAGCGGCCTCGATCCTTCCCCTCTCCACCGCCTACGCCCTCTGCGACGCCTTCGGGTGGGAGTCCGGGCTGGACCGAAAGTTCCGAGAGGCGCCTCTCTTCTTCTCCCTGGCCATAGCCACGACCCTGATCGGAGCGGCGGCGGTTCTGGTCCCCGGGTTGGACCTGATGAAGGTGATGCTCTACTCCCAGACCACCAACGGGGTCCTCCTCCCCTTCATCCTTGTCTTCATGCTTCTCATCGTCAACGACAAGACCATCATGGGGAAGCACACCAACGGCTGGGTCCGGAACCTGGTGGCCTGGGCGACCGCGGTCAGCCTCATCGTCATGACCATCCTCCTCCTCTACTTCTCCCTCCTAGGAAGGGGCCTTTAGATGAGGAAGAACGACCGCGGCGTGATCCTGCTCTGTGAGGCCGCCGATCGGTTGGACAAGACGGTTTGGTGCTACACGGAGCTGAGGGGGCTGATCTGTGGGACCGCCAAGGGGGCCCAGTCCGGGAAGAACCGCTTCGGTGGTTCCCTGGAACCCTTCAACGAGGTCGAGCTGGTTCTCTACGAGAAGGAGGGAACCGGACGGCCGATCATCGAGAGCGCCTCCATCGTCGATCCGACCCTCTCCCTGAGGGAGGATTGGGTGACCGCGCTCTCCCTCTTCTCGATCGCCGAAGTCGTCATTCGCCTCTCACCGCCCCAGGTGGCCCAAGAGAAGATCTACCGGTTGCTGAAGGCGGTGATCTCCGCGGCCCGTCAGAGGGGGGACCAGGACCGTCTGCTCCTCTACTTCCTGATCTGGTTCCTCCGGCTGGAGGGGTACGTTCCTGCACTGGAGGGGTGCTCCCGTTGTGGAGCCCCCTTGACCAGGGGGGGAGAGATCTTCCACTCTTGGCAAGAGGGGAGCTTCTCCTGCGGCGGGTGTGCGAGGCCCGGCGACTTTCCCCTCCCCCCCACCTTTCACCTCTTCCTCCGGACGAGCCGGGCCCTCTCCCCTTCAGGCTTCTCGGAAATTTCCATCCCCGGCGAGGAGAGGGTGAAACACTTCTTCTGGGAGATGGCCAGGCGGCAGGCCGGGAGAGAACTGGGGGCCTTGGAGGTCTGCGAGAAGACCAGGCGTTACGCCTGCAAGGGGGGGGGAATCCAACCCTGAAGAAGGGACGCCAGGCTTTGGAGGGGATCTTCGGGAAAGGGGAAGGAGACCTCCCATTGGCCAAGGTACCTCCCCTTCCGCTTCCTCACCGTATCGACCAGGGCGGAGTCGACGACCGGAGAACCCGGGGAGAAGAGGATTCTGAGCGTACGAGCGCTCAGGTCCAACTTCTCGATCTTGAGGCGTTTGCACAGGAACCGGATTCGGATGGAGAAGAGGAGGTTCTCCACCTCCAGAGGGGGAGGGCCGAAGCGGTCGGCGATTTCCGAGGCCAGGGCGTCCAGGGAGACCTCGTCTTGGAGGGAAGAGAGCCTCTGGTAGAGGGTGAGCCTCTGGGAAGAGGAAGAGAGGTACCCTTCGGGAACGGCATAGGAGAGGGGCAGGTTGATCTCCGGCGAGGCCTCCTCTTCGACCTTCTCCCCCTTGAGCTCCTTGACGGCGTTTTCCAGGAGGCGGAGGTAGTATTCGAAGCCCACCTGTTCGAGGTTGCCGTGCTGTTCGGCTCCGAGGAGGTTGCCGGCGCCGCGGATCTCCAGGTCCATGGCGGCTAGACGAAAGCCAGAACCGAGGTCCTGAAACTCTTGGATTGCCTTGAGCCGCTGTCTGGCCTTGGGGGTGAGGGCCTCTCTGCTGTTGATGAGGAGGTAGGCGTAGGCCTTCCTCTGGGAGCGTCCAACCCTTCCCCTGAGCTGGTAGAGTTGGGCGAGACCGAAGTTCTGGGCGTCCACGACGATCAGGGTGTTGACGTTGGGGATGTCGATCCCGTTCTCGATGATCGTCGTCGAGAGGAGCAGAGAGGTCCTCTGGGTCAGAAAGTCCATGAGGGTTCTCTCCACGAGCCTGGACTCCATTTTGGCGTGGATCACGCCGATCGAGAGGCCCGGGAGAATCTTGACAAGGAACTCCCGGAAAGAGTCGATCTTTTCGATGTTGTTGT